>ERZ791716.960-NODE-960-length-14819-cov-7.021065_pt1 | contig 14819 bp, 10 predicted proteins | sample MGYA00510049_ERZ791716 | MGnify/ENA primary metagenome ERZ791716 (study PRJEB30046, sample SAMN00715135) | human gut metagenome | study: EMG produced TPA metagenomics assembly of the A metagenome-wide association study of gut microbiota in type 2... | reverse complement strand
GGCACGCCCCTGGTCAGGGTCAAGGGGTGAAACCCATTGCAGGGTCTAGGGACAGAGTCCCTAGCGGAGTTTGAGGCAGAGCCTCATTCGGCGCAAGCCGATTAAGCGGTGCAGAGGTGAAAAGAAGAAATACAAACTAAATCACTAAACAAATAAGTATCGAAGAATAAGACCTGCACCGCTTTTGTTGTTTCCTGCACAACGTAAAATCCGCAAAGAGCGAAGCGATTTTGCGGCACGGCAAAGTAGCGTCCCCTACATGGTTTGTGAAAACATAAATAATGTGTGGATATCGCAGGAATGTATGGGCAAACAAGAAGCAGGCGAACAGCGTTCGCCTCTACAAAAAATTTATCGCCGACAGGCGATACCATAATTCCTCATTCCTCATTCCTCACTCCTCATTCTACAAACGCCGCTTTCTTCATAAAAAATCTCTTGCAATTTAAACGATACTGTGTTATACTAACAAGGTATGTTTAAAAATGCAATGAAATATGGAGGAATAATTTTGGGTAAGCTTGAAGATGAGATCAAACGCCGCCGTACTTTTGCGATAATCTCCCACCCTGACGCAGGTAAAACAACTCTTACGGAAAAATTTCTGCTCTATGGTGGTGCGATAGCACAGGCAGGTGCTGTAAAAGGTAAAAAGAACTCCCGCCATGCTGTTTCAGACTGGATGGAAATAGAAAAACAAAGAGGTATCTCTGTTACTTCTTCTGTTATGCAGTTTCAGTATAAAAATTATTGTATAAATATCCTGGATACTCCCGGACATCAGGACTTCTCTGAGGATACCTACCGTACTCTTATGGCTGCAGACTCAGCCGTAATGGTAATAGACGCTTCAAAGGGTGTGGAAAATCAGACCAGAAAGCTTTTCAAGGTCTGCGTTATGCGCCATATCCCTATATTTACTTTCATAAATAAAATGGATCGTGAGTCCAGAAATCCTTTCGATCTTATGGAGCAGATAGAGTCTGAGCTTGGTATCCAGACCTATCCTGTGAACTGGCCTATCGGCTCAGGCAAAGAGTTTAAGGGCGTTTATGACAGAGATAAAAAGCATATAATCTCTTTTGAGGCAAGCGGTGGACAGCATCAGGTGGCAGCTACAGAAGTCGACCTCTCCGACCCGTCACTTGACAGCCTTATCGGAGAGGATCTCCACTCAACTCTCTGCGATGATATCGAGCTTCTCGATGGCGCAAGCTATGAGTTCGATATCGAAAAGGTGAGAAAGGGTGAGCTTTCGCCTGTGTTCTTTGGCTCTGCTCTTACAAACTTCGGCGTTGAGCCGTTTTTGGAAAACTTCCTGGAAATGACAACTTCTCCTACTCCGAGAAATTCCTCTGCCGGTATCATAGATCCGTTCGACCCTGAGTTCTCGGCTTTCGTATTCAAGATACAAGCTAATATGAACAAGGCTCACCGTGACCGTATCACTTTCCTGCGTATCTGCTCAGGCAAGTTCGATAAGGATATGGAAGTTCTCCACGTTCAGGGCAATAAAAAGCTCAGACTTTCTCAGCCTCAGCAGATAATGGCTCAGGAAAGAGAGATAATCGACGAAGCCTATGCAGGAGATATAATCGGTGTGTTTGACCCGGGTATCTTCGCTATCGGTGATACGATCTGCTCGCCAAAGAAAAAGTTCGAGTTCGAGTCTATCCCGACCTTTGCACCTGAGCATTTTATGAGAGTCCGTCAGAAGGATACCCTCAAGAGAAAGCAGTTCGTAAAGGGTACAACACAGATCGCACAAGAGGGTGCGATACAGATATTCCATGAGCCTGACAGCGGTATGGAAGAAGTTATTGTGGGCGTTGTGGGCGTTCTTCAGCTTGAAGTTTTTGAATACAGAATGAAAAATGAGTACAACGTTGACCTCTTCAAAGAGGGTCTGCCTTATTCTTATATCCGCTGGATAGATAACAAGGATATCGACCCTAAGACATTGAAGCTTTCAAGTGACACAAAGCTTGTCAAGGACTTCCGTGACAACTATCTGCTTCTTTTCACAAGCGAGTGGAATATCCGCTGGGCGCTTGAAAGAAACGAGGGTCTTGAGCTTTCAGAATTTAACAGAGGTGACCTGCAATAATACAACATTGCTAAATACCCTTTTCTAAAAAGTGATAAACTGACCAAAGTGTGTGCTTTGGTCAGTTTTTTTCTTGACTTTTTATTTGATATATGTTATATATTAAGTAGATATATGTATGAAATATTAAGTAGGTATATGTATGAAATATTAAGTAGGTATATGTATGAAAACTATTTTTGTGGGGTGATATGTATGATAAAAAAGATAAGTGCGGCGGCAATTGCAGTCATTATGTCAGCGAGCATGATGTTCACTACAGCTTCGGCAGACGCTTCCTATGTTCTTGATAAGGACGCAGGAGAAGACTTCGTCAATTTCATAGACGGCAAGCTGCCTGATATTTTAAAGAGTATGGACAGTGTTGCAGACGGCGATAAAACCTACTTCGACTATGGCTCATGGTTCATGGATCTGGATTATGACGGTGTGCCTGAGTTTATAATAGGCGGCGAAATGGCTGACGGCGACAGACATTATTCTATTCTTACCAAGGACGGCAAGGAGATAAAGATAGACGACACTGTCGCAAACGGACAGTATTTTCCGGGATTTATGGGCTTTGATTATATGCCTTACAGAGATCTTTATACAGGGGAGGTATCATATTTTTCAAGTAACGATAAGATAAAAACTATGACCTTTGACCCTGAAAAAGGCGTTACTGAAAAGGAGCTTTGCTCGGAAGAATACGATTTGGAAACTGACAGCACTGTTTACAAAACAGACGGCAAAGAGGTCAGCGAGAGCGAGTATTATAACTATAAGTCCACCCTCAGCAGATTTATCCCTCTTGAAGTGGAAAATACAGAGCTGACATCAGATGAAACTGCAAAGGCTGACGCTGATAAGCTTCTGGAAATGTATAACGAGTATAACTGCGTTGTCATGACGGCGGAGAACAAAAAGGACGATATGACAAGCGTAATAGTCGAGATGCTCGATCTTCTTAAAGAGATAATGGCTGACGCTCCTTATGAAATTGCTAGTGATGTTGATTGGAACTATAACAGTTGGTTTGAGGATTTAAACTTTGACGGCGTTCCTGACTTTGTTATCGGCGGTATTGCAGACCTCTTAGATGAAGGTACTGCTTTAAGGCTTTATGACGTTATCGGTATGGGCAATGCAGGCTTTTTGGCGGATACCAATGTGTCGAACGACCATGGCGACGGTGAGAACGGCTTCGGATTCAAGCCTTATGTAAACAAGCAGACTGGCGAAAAAACATACCTCTCAGAGGATAGATATGCAGAGGACGGCAAGGAGCATTACGCAGTGAGAAAGCTTTTTAGCTGTCTTGGTGAATGTCTCACCGCTGATATCTGCACCGCAGAATATGACAGCAAAAAAGGCGTGACTTCATACACCATCGAGGGAAAGAAAGCCACATCAGAGGAGTTTCAGGCGTATCTTGCAAAGCTTAACAGCGACTATGATGAGCTTTCTGTAACAATAAGCACCATGGGTGAAAACAAAGTCCCTAATAATGAAGGCGCCCTTGCAGAGTCATATGACGATTATAAGCTTGGGGACGTTGTGGGCGGAGCAAACTTTACATATGTAGAAAAGAAGAACACTTCAAATGATATCTCTATCCCTGACAAAACAGCAGGCTCTCAGGCTTCAAAGAATTATAATACCGATTCGTCAACAAATCCGTCAACAGGTGCGGCGGCAGGCGTTACAGCCGCAATAATAGCCGCTGGAGCAGGTTTGGCGATATGTGCAAAGCGTAAAAAGAAATAGTCTTTTCAGCCTAATATATGCAGAGGTGAACAGCGTTCACCCGTATATTGGCATATTATCTGCGTGCTGAATATTTTATCACCGTACCCTCTCGTGGTGCGGTGATTTTTTTGCATAAGCCGTCCTTTGTCCGCATAACTTGTACAAAGGACAAAAACTAGGAGGGCGGATATATGTTCAGAAGATTGCAGAATATTTTGTGCTGTGTGGTGATAGCAGGGTTTGCGGCAGTGTGCTGGTATGGCAAAAACAACGGTGAAGCCGTCATGACAGGTGGGGCGGTGAAAACGACCATGGATAAGCCTGTGGTGGTCATCGACCCAGGTCACGGGGGCATGGACGGAGGCTGTGTATCCGTTGACGGCACGCCTGAAAAGGGGATAAACCTTGCGGTGGCGGAAAGCCTCCGTGACGGTCTGAAGCTTCTCGGCTATGATGTTGTTTGCACCCGTGAAAGCGATATCTCTATCTATGACAAAGGCACAGAGGGGCTTGGGGAGCAGAAAAAGTCCGATATGAAAAACCGCCTTGCCATATTCTCGAAATATTCCGAGGGCATATCAGTTTCCATACACCAAAATCAGTTTACCGACAGCCGCTACAGCGGTGCGCAGATGTTCTATTCTAAAGACAATGCCGAGGGTGAAAAGCTTGCGGGAGTGATGCAAAAGCAGTTCGTTTCCCTTTTACAGCCTGACAATACCAGAGAAACTAAGCCGGTAGGCGACGAACTTTATCTACTTAATAATACCAAAAATCCTGCGGTTATGATAGAGTGCGGTTTTCTTTCAAACCCTGAGGAGGCTCAAAAGTTGGAAAATGAGGACTATCAGCGTCAGGTGGCGTTCACAGTGCTGACAGGTATCAGCGAATACAGGCTAATGCAGAAATAGTCCATTGGTGCGGCGGCAGTGAGAAAACACTGTCCGTCGTTTTTTGTTTGTAAAACGTTACATAAATTGCTTGACTTTTAAAAGGGGATATTGTATAATATAATAGTGTATTTATAACATAGTATATTTTTTAACTTTTTCCTGCCATAAATTCTGGCAGGAGAATAAATAAAGGTGGATTGAAACATGGGATTATTTGATAAAATATTCGGCAACTATTCTAAAAAAGAGCTTGCCAAGATCGAGCCTATAAAGAATAAGGTACTCGAGCTTGAAAGTAAGTATGCCGATATGTCTGACGAGGAGCTGGGCGGACAGACTGCCATTCTGAGGGGCAAGCTGGACGAGCTTTCAACTCTTGATGACGTTCTTCCTGACGCCCTTGCGGTTTGCCGTGAAGCTGCGTTCAGAGTGCTTGGCAAAAAGCCTTACCCTGTTCAGATAATCGGTGCTATCGTTCTTCATCAGGGACGTATCGCCGAAATGAAAACAGGTGAAGGTAAAACTCTCGTTGCCTGTCTGGCGGCTTATGCTAACTCCCTTACAGGAAAGGGCGTTCACGTTGTAACAGTAAACGACTATCTTGCTAAGTTCCAGTCTGAGGAAATGGGCAAGGTGTTCCACTTCCTGAACACTTCTATCGGTGTTGTGCTTACGGGCATGAACAAGGAGCAGAAGAGGGAAGCTTATAATGCCGATATTACATATGGTACAAATAACGAGTTCGGATTTGATTACCTCCGTGACAACATGGTTATCTATAAGAAAGATAAGGTTCAGAGAGAGCACGCTTTCGCTATCGTGGACGAGGTGGACTCTATCCTCATAGACGAAGCAAGAACTCCGCTTATCATTTCAGGTCAGGGCGACAAGTCAACAAAGCTTTATTCACTTGCTGACAGATTTGCAAAGACCTTGAAGCCTGTTACAGTTGTTGAAATGGACGATAAGGCAGATAACGACCTTCTGGACGGCGACTATATCATCGACGAAAAGGCTAAGACCGCAACTCTTACAAAGAGCGGTGTTAAGAAAGCGGAAAAGGCGTTCAACGTTATAAACCTTATGGACGCTGATAATATGACACTTGCCCACCACATCAATCAGGCTATCAAGGCAAACGGCGTTATGAAAAAGGATATCGACTACGTTGTTAAGGACGGAGAAGTTCTTATCGTAGACGAGTTCACAGGCCGTATCATGCAGGGCAGACGTTTCAATGACGGTCTGCATCAGGCTATCGAAGCAAAAGAGGGTGTTGAGATAGCAAGAGAGTCTAAGACTATCGCTACTATCACATATCAGAACTATTTCCGTCTTTATGGCAAGCTGTCAGGTATGACAGGTACTGCCATTACTGAGGAGGACGAGTTCAGAGAGATCTATAAGCTTGACGTTATCGAGATACCAACAAACAAGCCTGTTATCAGAATTGACCACCCTGACGTTGTTTTCAAAACAGAAAAGGGCAAGTTCAACGCTGTTATCGAGCAGGTGATAGAGTGCCATAAAAAGGGACAGCCTGTTCTTGTTGGTACAGTTTCCGTTGAGAAGTCAGAGTATCTTTCAAGACTGCTGAAAAATAAGGGCATCAAGCATGAAGTGCTTAACGCCAAGCACCATGACCGTGAGGCTATGATAGTTGCACAGGCAGGTAAATACGGTGCAGTTACTATCGCTACCAACATGGCAGGACGTGGTACTGATATCATGCTTGGCGGTAATGCTGAGTATAAGTCCCTTGCAGACCTCCAGAAAATGGGCTATTCTGAGGAAGTCGCTGTCGAGGCAGCAGGTTTCTCAAATACTCAGGACGAGGAAGTTCTGACTGCAAGAGCAGAGTATAAGAAGCTCTATGCAAAGTATTCAGAAGAGGTAAAGGAGCTTGCAGAAAAGGTTAGAGAAGCAGGTGGACTTTATATCATCGGTACAGAAAGACACGAGTCAAGACGTATCGACAATCAGCTCAGAGGACGTTCAGGCCGTCAGGGCGACCCGGGCGAAAGCACATTCTTCCTCTCACTTGAAGACGACCTTATGAGAATTTTCGGCGGCGAGAGAATAACAGCTATGATGGATACTCTCAAAGTTGACGAGAATACTCCAATACAGTCAAAAATGCTCACAGGTGTTATCGAGTCATCACAGAAGAAGATAGAGGGCAGAAACTTCAACATCAGAAAGAACGTCCTTAACTACGATGACGTTATGAACACACAGCGTGAGATAATCTATAAGCAAAGACAGCAGGTGCTTGACGGAGAGGATCTCCATGAAAATATCCTCGGCATGATAAAGGAGTTTGTTGAGGATTCTGTAAATATGTATATCACTGACGAGGACGTTCAGGATAACTGGAACTTGCAGGGTCTTAAGGACAGACTTATGGGCATAATCACAGTTGAGGACGACTTCAACTATACTCCGCAGGAGCTTGACGAGATAACAAAGAAGGATATCGTTGACCTCCTTGAAGACAGAGCTTTGAAGATATACGCAAAGCGTGAGGAAGACCTTGGTCAGGAACTTCTCCATGAGATAGAAAGAGTTGTTTTGCTTAAAGTTGTCGATACAAAGTGGATGGCACATATCGACGATATGGACGAGCTGAAAAAGGGTATCGGTCTGCGTTCATACGGTCAGAAGAACCCAGTAGTCGAGTATCGTATGGAAGGTATGGATATGTTCGACGATATGGTAGCTTCTATCCGTGAGGATACTGTAAGAATGTTGTTCACCATTCAGGTAAGGAAGAACAGCGCCGCTCCAAAGAGAGAGGACGTTCTCAAGCCGGGCGAGCATCATAACATGACTGTAAGAAAGGCTAAAAAGCCGGGCAGGAACGATCTGTGCCCATGCGGAAGCGGCAAGAAGTATAAGAACTGCTGTGGTGCTGGAAACGGTGTACAGGCTGACGAAGCCGAGCAGGCAGAGAATAGCTCTGACAGCTCTAAGGAATAAAAACAATATGCAGGACGGTGAAAACAGCCGTCCTGTTTTGGATATAAGAATAATAGGAGTGTAGTGAAATGTCAACAGCATTTAAAAGCGCAGATATACTTCTGCCTAAGAACGCCGATATGTCAAAATGGGCAGTAGTTGCCTGCGACCAGTATACCTCTGAGCCTGAGTATTGGGCTGACGTGGAAAAGATAACAGAGGGTGCAAAAAGCGCACTTAACCTTATCCTGCCTGAGGTCTATCTGGAGGACGATAACGTTGATGAAAGAATAGCCGACATACATAAGAATATGGACAGCTATATCAGCGAGGGCGTTTTTGAAGAGTATAAGGACGCTATGATATACGTTGAAAGAACACAGTCTGACGGAAAGGTCAGAGCAGGCATTGTTGGCGCTATCGACCTTGAAGAGTATGACTACCGCAAAGGCTCGAAGTCTGCCGTAAGAGCAACAGAAGCCACAGTTGTGGAGAGAATACCGCCTAGAATAAAGGTAAGACGTGGCGCACCTGTTGAGCTGCCGCATATCATGATACTCGTTGACGATACAGAAAAAAACGTTGTTGAGCCGCTTGAAGCCCACAAGGGAGAAATGAAAAAGCTCTATGACTTTGACCTTATGAAAAAGGGTGGTCATATCGCAGGCTATCTTATTGAAAAGCCTATGCAGGAAAAGATAATAGCCGCACTTGAAAAGCTTGGTGATATCGACGCTTTCAATACAAAGTATGGTCTTAAGGAAACTTCACCGCTCGTTTACGCAATGGGTGACGGCAACCATTCTCTTGCTACTGCAAAGGAGTTTTACGAGGAGCAGAAGAGAGAAAACCCTGATAAGGACATGAGCAATGCTCTTTGCAGATATGCCCTTGTGGAGATAGTGAACCTTCATTCACCTGCACTTGAATTTGAAGCTATCCATAGGATAGTTACAGACGTTGATACAAAGGCTCTTATGAGCGAAATGACAGCGGCTCTTGAGCTTTCTGAGGAAAAGTCAGAGCAGGCAATAGTTGTCTGCGACAATGGCGAGGAAAAGACGCTCTATATACATAAGCCGACTTCAAAGCTCACTGTCGGCTCATTGCAGAATTTCCTTGACGGCTATATCAAGGAAAAAGGCGGCAAGGTGGATTATATCCACGGTGCAGAGGTCATAAGAGAGCTTTCCGCAAAGGAAAATTCCATAGGCTTTATGCTCCCTGACATGGGCAAGGAAGAGCTTTTCCCTACAGTTATCGTTGACGGCGCACTGCCAAGAAAAACGTTCTCCATGGGTCATGCCGAGGATAAGAGATTTTATGTTGAGGCAAGGAAAATATTGAAATAGAAAAAATAAAGAAATGTTGAAATAGAAAAATCGTAGACAATATATTTTAAAAGGAGTTTTTACGATGATAATTGAAGAAGTCAAAAAGGAACTTACAGGACATATCATTCCCTTCTGGAACAAGCTGAGAGATGATGAGAACGGTGGATTTTACGGCTTTATGAGCTATGACCTCAAGCTGGATAAGCAGGCTGATAAGGGCGTTATCCTCCACGCAAGAATACTTTGGTTCTATTCAAAAGCGTATATCACTCTGGGCGATAAGACACTTCTTGACAACGCACGCCACGCTTACGAGTTTATCAAAAACCACTGTATCGACTATGAGTACGGCGGAGTTTATTGGATGATGAACTATAAGGGCGAGCCTGCCGACACTATGAAGCATACATACAACATCGCATTTGCTATCTATGCACTGTCATGCTACTATAACGCAAGCGGAGATAAGGAAGCTCTGGAGCTTGCCTATAAGCTTTTCCACGACATCGAGAACAACACTCTCGACGAGTACGGCTACAGAGAAGCTTTTGACAGACAGTGGAACTTGGTATCAAATGATGCTCTTTCTGAGAATGGCTTGCATGCTGATAAGACAATGAACGCTATCCTCCACCTTATCGAAGCTTATACCGAGCTTTATAAGGCAGACCACAACGAGGAAGTTGCTAAAAGGCTTAAATTCCAGCTTGGTCAGATGAGAGATATTGTTTATACTCCTGAAACAAACGCTCTGAAAGTTTTCTTTGACACAAAGTTCGACCTTGTGGGAGATATTCATTCATTTGGTCACGATATCGAAGCAACATGGCTCATGGATCTTGCCTGCGATACTCTTGGGGACGAGGAGCTTAAAAAGCAGTTTGCCGAAATGGATCTTAAGATCTCTCATAATATCCAGAACATCGCTTTGGATAACGGCGCACTGAACAACGAGCGTGAGAACGATAAGATAGACAAGAAGCGTGTATGGTGGGTAGAAGCCGAGTCTGTTGTTGGCTTCATCAACGCTTATCAGCACAGCGGAGAAAAGAAGTTCCTTGAAAGTGCAAGAAGCGTTTGGGAGTATATCAAGGCTGAGATGATCGACAAGAGAGAAGGCTCAGAGTGGTATTCCGAGGTTTCCTATGACCATAAACCACATGATTGGAAAGAGATAGTAGGTCCATGGAAATGCCCATATCATAACGGCAGAATGTGCATGGAGGTCATCAACAGAGGCGTGGACTTCTGATGTTCAAGTATGAAACACACCTGCATACCGCCGAGGGAAGCGGCTGTGCCTCTGCAAGCGGAGCAGAGCAGGCAAGGCGTTATAAAGCCCTAGGCTATGACGGGATCATCGTCACCGATCACTTTTTTAACGGAAACTGTGCCGTCACCAACTTCGACAGTTGGGAGGACAGAGTGAACAAGTTCTGCAAGGGCTATGAGAACGCCAAAGAAGTGGGTGACAAGATAGGTCTGAAAGTCTTTTTCGGTCTGGAGTATTCCTACTTTGGCGCAGACATTTTGACATATGGTATCGACAAGGACTTCCTCCTTGCTAACGATAACCTTATCGACATAAGCTTCTATCAGTTTGCTGACAGAGTGCATAAAGCAGGGGGCGTGCTAGTCCATGCCCACCCTTTCCGTGAAGCAGATTGGTATATCCATGAAATAAAGCTCCTGCCGAAATGGATAGACGGAGTAGAGGTATACAACAGCGGCAACGGCAAAGAGGTCTATAATCAGCGTGCAAAATGGTATGCCGAGCAGTTCGGCTTTGCACAGACGGGCGGTACGGATAATCACCACCTGTGGGTAGAGGACAGCCGTATCAGCGGCGTTGCAACTGACGAGCCTATCAATTCCATAGAAGATTATATCACCTCGCTTAGAGAGGGCAAGTTGGAGGCCATAGTGCCGCCAAAGCCTGCGGAGGGATAGATAAAAAGATAACAGGCAGTACCAAGATAGGTGCTGCCTGTTTTTGTTTAATTATCTAAATCTGAACTTGTGCTTTCCGTCACAAGTTTGTAGATGTTGTCGCCGTCTTTAAAGGAAGTTTCGCTTATGTAACTTGGACCTGTAGAAAATTCTATACCATTTTCGGTTTTTTGTTCAAGCTGTATAAGTGTTCTGTCCCCGGCTTCATGATAGGTCATGATCCTATATCGCATCGGTTTGCTGTACTGTTCAATGGATTCAGCTTTCAAATTGTCATCAAAAAATGTTGCAAAAGAATCAATATATTTTTCAACATCTCCACAAACATTGTATGTCTCATCATCACCGATGTGAATATAGAATACGTTATTGTCAGTGTTTCCGTCAATGTAATAATCGCCAGCTTGTAAAACCGGCTCAACAAAATCATCTCCGTGGGAACATTCAGCCATGCTGCCCACTATGAGATCTTCTTCCTCTGATGTATCTTTATCAGCAAAAATGTGTCTTATGCCAAAATACCAAAAGCAAAATATAAAAGCGGCAGCAATAACTACCCATATTATTATGCCAACGTGTTTAGCTTTCATAGTTGTACCCCCATATAATTTTCAAATTAAATACCCTATGTTTAAATTATACATTTTGTAATCATGAATGTCAATGTGCAATATGAATAACAAAAAACAAATTTTGTATATATAGTCACATTTCAACAGAACTTTGTGCGTTTATCTAATTTTATTATTCCTATTGACAAATCCACATTAATGAGCTAAAATATAAATGTTATTATTTTATATGGTGAGAAAGGAAAACCAAAATATGAAAATCAAAAGACTACTTGCGGCAGTGCTTTCCCTTGCAATGGGCGTATCAATGATGACAGCCTGTGGCAGTTCGGACAGCTCCTCAAAGGCTGAAAACGATTCTTCAGCTACAGAAAATACTCAGAAGCATACCAATGACCCTATGACAGTGACCACTGCAAAAGACCTTGTGGCTCAGATGAAAGTGGGCTGGAATCTTGGCAATACCATGGACGCCACAGGCGGCTCAGGTCTTGACGCTGAAACCTCATGGGGAAATGTGGAAACCACAAAATTGATGATAGACCAGGTCAAGGACGCAGGCTTCAACGTGTTCAGACTTCCTGTTTCATGGGGTACTCACATGGACGAGAACTATACAGTTGACGAAGCATGGATGAACAGAGTTCAGGAAATTGTCGATTACGGTATCGACAACGGAATGTTCGTTATCCTCAACACCCACCACGAAGAGTGGTATATGCCTAAGAAAGACCGTGCCGATAAGGATATAGAGCAGCTCAAAGCCCTTTGGAAACAGATATGCGACAGATTTCAGGGCTATGACGAGCACCTGATCTTCGAGGGCGTGAACGAGCCTAGACTTAGAGGCGAGGGCAACGAGTGGATAGGCGACGCTGAGTCAAGAGAAGTCGTAAATCAGTATGCAAAGGCATTCGTTGAAACTGTCCGTGCTTCCGGTGGAAACAACCCTAACAGATGTATAATGGTAACGCCATATGCTGCTTCATCATCAAAACAAAACATGGAAGCTTTGGAAGTTCCACAGGGCGACGATAAGATAATAGTTTCTATCCATGCTTATCTACCATATTCATTTGCACTTGATACCGCAGGCACAGACCAGTATACAAGCATTGACTCCTCTATCACAACACTCTTTACCGATATCGATGAAGTGTTCCTCAGCAAGGGAATACCTGTAATAATCGGTGAGTTCGGCTCTGTAAACAAGGATAATACAGAAGCAAGAGTTCAGTGTGTAAAGGATTATCTCAGCACCGCAAAGCAGTATGGCGTACCATGCTGCTGGTGGGATAACGGAACAAGAATAGGAAACGGCGAGAACTTCGGACTTCTCAACAGATCCGAGGGCGGCTGGTATTTCCCTGAAATAATTGACGCAATCATGGAAACAGTAAATAGCTAAAAAAATCAAGGACGGAAGCGATTCCGTCCTTTTTTTGTGCGCAAATTATGTGCAATTTTTGTGGGGCGAATTGATATCTTGCGAGCGGTGGGCAATCTTGCGGTAAACGGGCGAACGCTGTTCGCCCCTACAAAAATTTATATTATTATCGTTTTTTATCAATACATTTATGTAGGGGAGCGGTGCAATTTTTTTGTGTAGGGGACGGCGCCCCCGACGTCCCGCCACTCTCGTTCGTTTCAATCACAAACTGTTTTGTTCATTAAACGCCACAAAAAAAGGACGACCCCAAGTCGTCCTTTTTCATATCTATTCCCCTGAAAGGGTCTTTTTCATTGCAATGTGCGGACAATATTCGTCCTTGTAAACATCACCATATGCCCTGTAGCCAAGCTTCTCGTAAAATTGCTGTACTCTCGTTTGCGCCGATAAGCCGACTTCCTTGTAGCCCACTTTTTCAGCCTGCTTTTCAAGGGCTTCCACTATCATTCTGCCAAGATCTCTGCCACGATATGCCTTTCTCACGCAGATACGTCCAATGTGTGCTTCACCATTTTCGTCAAACAGCCTGCCTGTTGCAATGGGATATCCTCCTGTGTAGATAACAGCATGATAAGCCTCATGGTCAATATCGTCAAATTCGTTCACAAAGCCCTGCTCCTCAACGAATACCTGCTGTCTTATGAGTCTGGCGTCTGCGTTGTTTGCAATCCCTTTTGCGATCTTTACGATGTAGCCGTCCATTCTGTCAGCCCCCAAGACGTATCATTTCGTCGATACATTTTCTTGCAGAGGTCATCTCCTCGTCTGTCATTTTTATCTCAAAACCGCCGCCGTTGCCGATACCCTGACAAGTCTTGTAAACGTCCATAAGAGTGGTGAGCTTCATGTTAGGACAAAGTATCTTCTTTGAGAGTATGTAAAACTCCTTCTCAGGGAATCTGTACTGCAAATGCTCAGCAATGGAAATCTCGGTGCCTATGATGAACTCCTTTGCGTCAGACTCAGCCGCAAAATTCATTATGCCTGAAGTCGAACCAACATAGTCCGCCATTTCGCTTACAGCAGGGATACACTCAGGGTGACAAAGCACCAGTGCATCAGGGTGAGCCTCCTTAGCCGCTATCATGTCAGCCTTTGTTACCGACGCATGAACAGGACATCCGCCCTGCAAAAGCATTATATCCTTTTCAGGACAGGCTTTTTTTACGAATGCACCAAGATTGCAGTCAGGAATGAACAGTATCTTGTCAGCGTCCATGTTCTTTACTATCTTCACCGCAGACGAGGAAGTAACGCAAACGTCGCAAACCCTCTTGAGTGCGGCTGTGGTGTTTATGTAGCATACTACCTTTCTGTCAGGCTCCTGCGCCTTTATCATTTCTATCATCTCAGGTTCCATTTGCTCTGCCATTGGACAGCCTGCCGATGGATTTGCAAGATATACGTTCTTGTCAGGGTTGAGCATTTTTGCCGCCTCAGCCATAAAATGCACTCCGCACATAAGTATGTTTTTGTTTGAGACCTTCTGCGCCTCAACGCTTAGCTTGTATGAATCACCCGTAATATCTGCTATCTCTACTATCTCCTTAGCCTGATAGCTGTGCGCAAGTATACAAATATCGTTTTCTTTCTTTAACTGAAGAATTTTTTCCTGTACGTCCTTAATCATATCCAGATCATGCCTTTCGACCTTTGAAAAGCATATCCTCCTTTCGGTGTTTCGGCGTTTGCCGAAAGATTTATACCATATTATTATAGTATGATATAGGCATTTTGTCAAGGGCATTTGTACCAGAACAAGCCATGCACTGTAGTGCTACAATAGATATTGGACAAAATTAAGAAAAAAGAAAAGAGAGATAG
>ERZ791716.953-NODE-953-length-14884-cov-3.452357_pt1 | contig 14884 bp, 10 predicted proteins | sample MGYA00510049_ERZ791716 | MGnify/ENA primary metagenome ERZ791716 (study PRJEB30046, sample SAMN00715135) | human gut metagenome | study: EMG produced TPA metagenomics assembly of the A metagenome-wide association study of gut microbiota in type 2... | reverse complement strand
ATGCTGTTCTGCTGTGGCCGTGATGGCACCGCAAGCCTGGACCCCGATGTGCCCGGCACCGACCTGATCCCTCTGTTCGATACTCTGCTGAGCACCATCAAGCCGCCTGAGGGCGACCCCGAGGCTCCCTTCCAGATGCTGGTGTCCTCTGTGGACTATAACGACTTCGTGGGCCGCATCGGCATTGGCCGCATCCAGAACGGCGTTGCCAAGGTGGGCGAGGAAGTTGTCGTCTGTGACTGGCACAATCAGGATCTGAAGATGCGCGGCCGTCTGACCAAGCTGTACGACTTTCAGGCCAATGGCCGTCAGCCGTGCGATAACATCACCGCCGGCGATATCGTGGCATTCTCCGGCCTGCCCGACGTGACCATCGGCAATACCCTGTGCAGCCCCTCCAATGTGGAGCCGCTGCCCTTTGTGAAGATCAACGACCCCACCGTGGAAATGACCTTCTCCGTCAACGACAGCCCGCTGGCCGGCCGCGAGGGCAAGTACGTCACCAGCCGTCAGATCCGTGACCGTCTGCAGAAGGAGCTGCTGAAGGACGTTGCTCTGAAGGTGGAGGATTCCGCCACCACCGATTCCTTCCGTGTCATGGGCCGTGGTGAGATGCACCTGTCCATCCTCATCGAGACCATGCGCCGTGAAGGCTATGAGCTGCAGGTCTCTCCCCCGCACGTTCTGACCAAGGTCATCGACGGCAAGACCTACGAGCCTATGGAGCATGTTGTCATCGATGTGCCCACCCAGTATCAGGGCGCTGTCATGACCGGTCTGGGCCAGCGCAAGGCCATCCTGCAGCAGATGGAGTCTCTGGGTTCCGACCGTGTGCGTCTGGAGTTCCGTATGCCCAGCCGCGGCCTGTTCGGCTACCGCAACCAGTTCCTGACCGATACCCACGGCGAGGGCATCATCAACCAGATCTTTGACGGCTACGACGTCTGGGCTGGCATGATCGCCAACCGCTCCACCGGTTCTCTGGTCAGCTTTGAGACCGGCGAGGCTGTCACCTACGGTCTGTTCAATGCTCAGCAGCGCGGCACCCTTCTGGTGGGCGCTGGTGAAAAGGTCTACGAGGGCATGGTCATTGGCTACACCGCTTCCGGCGAGGACGTGGATGTCAACGTCTGCAAGACCAAGCACCTGACCAATACCCGTGCATCCGGCTCCGATGATGCTCTGCGCCTGATCCCCATTAGCAAGCTCAGTCTGGAAGGCTGCCTGGAATTCCTTGCACAGGACGAGCTGCTGGAGGTCACCCCCGAGAATCTGCGCATCCGCAAGCAGATCCTGAACCACGAGCAGCGCATGAAGGCCAAGAGCAAGCTGAAATAAGCCTTTCCTTCTTTTATAATATGTACTTTACCGTCCTGCAGCGTTTCAAAACACTGCAGGACGATTTTATTTTGCCAAAAATGATTCATTTTTTAAAAAAAGGCTTGCAAAAGGCATTCTTATGCGGTATAATATCTCTCGCAGTCACAAATGTGATCTGCCTCTTTAGCTCAGTCGGTTAGAGCACCTGACTGTTAATCAGGGTGTCGCCTGTTCGAGTCAGGCAAGAGGCGCCAGAAGAAAAGGCAATGTTTCACAGAACATTGCCTTTTTTGTTTGTCCCATACTACACCCTTTTTCTGTACAGCCATGCAGTCGTGTTTCTCCTCTGTTTCTGGGCTTCTCTGTCCCAAAAACACAGCATTCATGCGAAAAAAGCATCAAGCATAATGATTTCTTAAAATTTGACTACTTGAAGAAGATGTTACATTGTGGTATACTGCTTATAAGCTTTGGGAATTTGTATCTGTTTTTCCAAAGTCCGGCACACAGATCAAAGGGTAGGTGCTCCCTTCTTTTGATAGCAGCCGACCGGTGTTTTGTCATGGTTCTCTGCAGAACAGGACAAAGCACCGGCCTCTGTGCTGCTGTTTCAGGCTCCGGCTCTTTTCACGTTGTCAGATCTGCGGCAAGCCGCTTCTTCAAAACGCCTGCCGCTGTTTGAATAAATTTGTATATGATCAAAGGAAGCATCTATGCGTTATACCTATGTCCGGCAGCACGACACCACTGACTGTGCGGCTGCCTGCCTCGCAATGGTGTGCCTCCATTACAAAAAGGAAGTTACCATCACCCGCCTGCGCGATATGATGGGTACCGACCTGAAAGGCACGAACCTTGTTGGTTTGCAGAAAGCCGCTAATGAGTTGGGTTTCACCACTGCAGCGGTTCGCGTAGACCGTGAAAATTTCCTCAGCGATTTCTCGCTGCCCTGCATTGCGCAGGTCATCACCGATCAGGGTCTGGCCCACTTTGTGGTCGTCTTTAAAAAGACCACCATCAAAGATGACGGTGAGCGTCGTCGGCACATGCTGAAAGAAGCCGAAGCCGCCAAGGAAGATGAGAAGAACGGCAAAAAACACAAGTGCAAGGATTATGTCGTGATCGGCGACCCCGGCAGTGAGCTGAAAAAGATCTCTCTGGATGAGTTCTACAAGAACTTTACCGGTGTTCTGCTGCTGATGAACCCCACCTCGGAGTTCAAGGGCGGTAAGATCGAAAAGGGCGGCATGTTCAAGCGTTACATCGACCTGTTGCTGCCCCAGAAAAAACTCTTTGCCTATGCGATCCTGAGTTCTCTGATCGTTACGATCCTGGGCATCGCCTCCTCCATGTTCAACAAGATCCTGATGGACGAGGTCTTGCCATATGGCTTGGACAATCTGCTGGTCACACTGATCCTTGTGTTCAGCATGGTCAGCATCACCAATACGCTGGTGGGCTTTGTCCGGCAGTGGGTTCTGATCCACCTATCCATCAAGATCGATATTCCGCTGATGCTGGGCTACTTCGGGCATATCTTCCATCTGCCCATGAAGTTCTTTGCCACCCGCAAGACTGGTGATATCACCACCCGTTATTCGGATGCAAACACCATCAAATCCATCTTCACCAGCATTGCGCTGAGTCTGATCATGGATATCTCGATGGCCATTATCACCGGTATCATCCTGTTCCGCATGAATGCGATGCTCTTCTCGATCTCGCTGTTCATGGCTCTGGTCAGCATTCTGCTGGTGCTGATCTACAAGCAGCCTTACAAAAAGATCAACGAAGAGACCATGGTGCAGTCCGCTGCACTGAACAGCCAGATGATCGAAAGCCTGCGCGGCATTGAGACGGTCAAGTGCAACGCCAACGAGGATACCGAAATGGAGAACCTCGAGCGTGAGTACATCAAGAGCCTGAAGATCAGCCTGCGCTCCAGCAAGATCAGTACCACGCAGGGCCTGATTTCCTCCTTCATTTCCACCGGTTTCAGCATGCTGACCACCTATGTGGGTATCAGTCAGGTTCTGAAGGGTGAGATGACACTGGGCGGATTCATGGCCTTCAGCACACTGTCCTCTTACTTTACTTCCCCGCTGAGCAACCTGATCGGTCTGCAGATGCAGATTCAGGAGGCCAGCATTTCCATGAAGCGTCTGGGCGAGATCATGGATTATCCCTCCGAGACGGTCGGCGACGAAGACCGCACCGATCTGGACAAGGTGGAGGGCGATATCGAGTTCAAGGATGTCACTTTCCGTTATGGCAACCGTGCCCCTGCACTGGATCACATCAGCTTTACCATTCCGGCCGGTAAAAAGGTCGCACTGGTGGGCAGCAGCGGCAGCGGCAAATCCACGATCACCAAGCTTCTGCTCAAGTATTATGAGCCGGAAGATGGCGAGATCGACTTGAACGGTGTGAATCTGGCTGAATACACCAATGATTCTGTCCGCCGCGCAATTTCTTATGTGCCGCAGAACGTTGAGCTGTTCAGCAAGACCATTTATGATAACATCCGCGTTTCCCGTATGGACGCTACGATGGACGAAGTCAAGGAAGCTGCCAAGAAAGCAGATGCACACGACTTTATCCGTCATCTGCCCCTGCAGTATAACACCTATCTGGAAGAAGCAGGCAACGGCCTGTCCGGCGGTGAAAAGCAGCGCATTGCGCTGGCACGCGCTTTCCTGAAAGATTCCAACCTCTACATTCTGGATGAATCCACCAGTAATCTGGACTTTGCTACGGAAAATCTGATCTTCAACATGATCTACGATCAGCTTGCAGATCGTTCCATGCTGATCGTGGCGCACCGCCTGTCCACCGTTCGTGACTGTGATCTGATTCTTGTAATGGATCACGGCAAGATCGTGGAACGCGGCACGCACGATGAGCTGCTTGCCAAGGAAGGCAAGTACTACGAGCTGTGGAACATGCAGCAGGGTATCTACCGCAACAAAAAGGCAGAGCCCAAGCAGTCTGTCATGCAGGCCGTGGTGGAAGAGGATGACGACGGTGAGTCGATCACCTATTGATGTGTTGCAGCCGGGTGCGCACCCGGTTACATATGAAAGGGAGTAATTCTTGATGGATAGCTTGGTTTGACATAGTTTTGCTGTGTCAGATAAAAAAGAGCTAGAAAGACTTTCTGTTTAGTAGAAGTAGATGGTGTTATCCTGAACAGGCCCTGCCTGCTCAGGTGACTATGCCTCACTATGGTGTGCCCGGAGGCAAAACGCCTCCGGGCACATTTTATTCGCAAGATCCCTATTACTTTTATAAGTAGTAGGCGATCGGGAGCGGAGAGGAAGCTACTCTCTGCAGCGGTTTTCTCCCCTTTCTCGATTGCCTATTACTGCCTCTTCTGAGGTAAATCTGAAAAGGAACCGAGGTATTCAACATGAAAGAGATCAAAGTAGCCGAGAACAAGACCCTGAAGCTCACCAATGTGCTCTCCCGTGAGATCCATCCGGAAGAGATGGCCAGTCTGCCCGTGGTGCTGACCCAGATGCACAACTTTATCAAGAGCAACAACGCACAGCCCATTGGCCCCATTGTGCAGGCCATGGTGGTTGGTGAGGACCGTCAGATGCACCTGTACATGATGCAGCAGGCTACCCAGTTCATCGGCCAGATGGAGCAGGACTACCATATGGATGCTATTCTGCGCGTGAAAAACTGCCTGTATGCCCACTACACCGGCCCCATGCCCGAAAGCCAGTTGGCTTCCTACAAGCTGCAGGTCCACGCTTTTGAGAATGAGCAGAAACTGACCGGCACCTCCTATACCATCTATGTCAATCAGGATGAGGATGATGCCGTGGTCGATGTCTTTATGGAGACCAAGTAATTATGACGATTAAAGTTCAGAACCTTTCGGATCTGCAGGACCGCCGCATCATGATGGAAAAAAAGCTGCCGCCTTATGGCTACGCTTTTGTCATTCTGGTGGGCATCTTCATGCTGTTTCTGGTGGTGTGGAGCACCCATACCAACCGCATTTATGTCAGCCAGAACGCAGGCACCGTGCAGGCCAGCAATAAAACCTATATCATGTCCAGCTATTCCGGCTCCATTACCGAGATGTATATTTCGGAGGGCAGCTATGTGAACGAGGGCGACCTCGTGGCCCACATCAAGAGCACGGATATCGACATGCAGCAGGATAACCTGGAAAGCCAGCTCAAGATCTACCAGACCCAGCTGGACCAGTACAACAAGCTGCTGCAGTGCGTGCAGGATGATACCAACTACTTCAGCGAGACAAACCCCGAAGATCAGCCCTACTACTATCAGTACGAGACCTACAAGAGCCAGGTCTCCCAGAAGACCTTTGATGCCACGGCCTATCAGGCTGCCGGTTACTCCGATGCTCAGATCAAGACCATGATGGAGCAGAGCCAGAGCGAAGTAGAAGCTCTGTACTACTCCACCATGCAGTCCATCTCCCAGAGCATTACCAGCGCACAGAGCAACGTGGACAACATTCAGGCTCAGCTCGATGCCTTGAACACCGGTGCCAACGATTACTACATCTACGCCCCCACCTCCGGTGTGATCCACATGGATACTCCTTACAAAGAGGGCATGGTGCTGAGCGCAGGCTCCCCGCTGGCCACTGTTGCCAGCGAGAACGACGATCTGGAGATCGTTGCCATGGTCACCGTGAATGACCGCCCGCTGCTTCATGTGGGTGACCCGTGCAAGATCGCCATTACCGGCCTTTCGGAGTATTCCTATGGCACCCTGACCGGCACTGTAACGGCCATTGACAGTGACGTGACGGCCAGCTCCAACGCTTCCTACTATAAGATGACCATTAAGCCCGATGCCACTTATGTGGTGAGCCGCAGCGGCGACAAGGTGGATCTTTCCAACGGCATGAGCGTTACTGCCCGTGTGGAGTACGATCAGGTCACCTATTTCGAGTACGCAATGGAAGCCCTGGGCGTTCTGTTCCGCTAAACCGGAGCTGTGCTGACTGCCAGCCGCCGTTATATCACCCAAAGAGGTACACTTACTATGAAATCAACCGCAAAAAAACTGGCCGTCTGTGCGGCAGCGCTCTGCCTGCTGGCCTGCGGCACAGCTGTGTCTGCGGCCGCAGCAAGCCCTGTCTCCGGCCTTGCCCTGAGCGGCGTTGCCATGCCGTGGGATCAGGACGTGCCTGCCGAAAGCATTGAGGCCGGCAGCTATACCGCCAACATGCTGCTGGGTTCCTCTCAGCAGCTGTCTCCTGTGGTGCGTCCGCGCAACTCTACCGACTCGGTTGTCTTTATCTCGGACGATACTTCCATCCTGACCGTGAGCAACTCCGGTGTCGTGCAGGCTGTGGGCGTAGGCACCACCCGCATCACCGCTGCCGCAGGCAACCAGATCTGTGCCTACACCATCGTTGTCTCCATGGATTCTTCCATGATCGTTACCGAGATGGACCTTTCCCTTTCCTCCAACACCATCTATGTTGGCAACTCGGTCTCGGCACAGCTGCAGGTGCGGCCTACTTCGGCTTCCAACTATGCCACCGTCACCCTGACCTCTTCCAATGAGAAGGTTGCCACGGTGAACAATTTCGGCCGTGTTACCGGCATTGCCCCCGGCACCGCCACCATTACCGCTACCTGCGGTTCGGTGACTGCTACCACCAATGTCACGGTCATGAGTATTCCCAACTCCGGCACCGGCACCGGCACCGCCAGCACTGGTTCTTCCAACAGCGGTCAGGTCGTCACGGTGAATCCTTCCTACGTTGTGCTCAAGCCCGGTGCCACCCGCACCCTGACCGCCAGTGTCAAGCCTTCTTCCGCTTCCCAGAAGTTCACCTATAAGTCCGCCAACAGCAACATTGCCACGGTCAGCCCCAGCGGCGTGATCACGGCTGTGGGCACCGGCGCTACTTCCATTACCGTTTCCAACGGCACTGCATCCGCCCTGGTCACGGTCATCGTCAACCGTTCGGCTGCATCTTCTTCCGATAATTCTTCGGACAGCAGCTCTACCGAACCGGATAACGATACTCCCATCGAGATCGATCCCGTTGTGCAGACCATTCAGGACAGTGAGGACAACGAGATCGTTTTCACACAGGCCGAGGTGCCTACCGTGACCGGTGATATCCTCAATGCGCTGCGCACCACCGGCAAGACCCTGTGCGTGGTGGGCGATGGCTACACCATGCAGATTGCAGGCAGCGGTGTCAAGAGCACCACCAGTGAGCTGGACACCATGCTCATCCTGACTGAGTCCGATCAGGGCATCGAGTTCGAGCTGGACAAGGGCAAGGCTCTTCCCTGCTCGGTGCGCATCGATCTGGATGTGAGCACCTATACCCGCCTGTATCTGTACAACGCCGTCTCCAACAAGTGGCAGTACCTGAACAGCTACACCGACGGCATCATCACTGCCGATACTGCAGGCCGTTATCTGCTGACCAACCAGAACCTGAAATTTGCCAATATCAACTGGACCTTCTTCATTGCCGGTGGTGTTGTAGTGGTTCTGATCGGCATTGCATATGTTGTGCTGAAAAAGCGCTACTGGTTCTGGTAAATTTCAAAACCACTCTTTCATGAAACAGCAAGACCCTCTCTGAGTGTGATATGCTCCCCCTAGAGTAGACAGAGTAAAGCAAAAACTCTGCGTACTCTGGGGGGTATTTTTATGTCAGGAAAGAACAATCACTTTTGCACAAAAAATTCGCCGTCTCCTTGTGGAAACGGCGAACAAGAACTGATATTATTTCTCTGTCTACTTGACGGAGCGCACTTCAATGGAACGCCTGGACTTTGTTTGCGTTATGATGTCTGCCTTCGTTACTTTTCAATGGGCTGCGAGGGCTTCCAGTCCTTGTAGTTCTCGTAGCGGCTCTCGCGGATCTTGGTGTGGGACCAGATCTCGTCCGCCGTGGGCTGCCAGTTGGCCGCATAGTTCTTGCACTTCTCGCACAGGTGCTCCACGCTCTCCGGCGACTGCAGGTCGGTGCTGTGGGCACCGGTCTCGTGCACCATCTTCTGCAGCAGTTCGGGGTTTTCCAGCATCGGGCAGGGACGCAGATGGTTCTTGTTGAAGGGCTGGCCGTTGTGATAAGCCATGAACAGCGGGCTGTGCAGAATCTCCAGAATAGACTGATCGTGGATGTTGGCGTTGGAGTAGTGGATGAACACGCACGGCTCTGCGTCACCGGCAGAGTTGATGTGGAAGTAGTTGCGTCCGCCGGCAATGCAGCCGCCCACAAACTCACCATCGTTCTGGAAGTCCATCGGGTAGAACGGGATATCGCACTCTTCCGAACGCAGGTAGCGGATGCGCTTGATCATATACTGGCGCTGTTCCGGGGTGGGCATCAGCTCCGGAGCAGCATCGTTGCCCACGGGCATGTAGTGGAAGTAGAAGCCGAAGTGTGCGCCCTTCTCACACAGGAACCGCATGAACTCATCGTTGGTAACAGCTTCGATATTATCGCGGGTGTAGCAGATGGACGTGCCGAACACGATGCCGTGCTCCTTGAGCAGATCCATAGCATGCATAACAGCGGCATAGTGCCCCTCACCGCGGCGGGCATCGTTGGTCTCCGGGGTGCCCTCGATGGACAGCATGAAGGCAATGTTGCCCAGACGCACCACCTCTTTGCAGAAGGGCTCATCGATGAGGGTGGAGTTGGTGTAGATGGCAAACTGCACATCGTTGTGCTTTTCTGCCAGCTTGAGCACGTCCTTCTTGCGCACCAGCGGCTCGCCGCCGGTCAGCATGTACAGGTACACGCCCAGCTCCTTGCCCTCGGTAACGATCTTGTCCATATCCTCAAAGCTGAGGTTGTTCTTGTGGCCATACTCGCCTGCCCAGCAGCCCACGCAGTGCATATTGCAGGCGGAAGTGGGGTCGAACAGGATCAGCCAGGGGATGTTGCACTGGTACTTCACACGGTTCTCGCGGATGGTCTTGGTGCCGCGGAAGAAAGCCTCGTAGCCCAGATTCAGCGCCATGGTGCGGGCCACATTGGGGTCGGTCTGATCCAGCACACAGTTGATGAGCTTGGACCACTTGCTGTCGGGGTCGGTCAGGGTCTGTCTGGCGTGTTCGTAGGCTTCAGCGCTGAACGAACTGCCATAGAACTGCTTTGCAACATCCACCAGCTGTCCCACGGTTTTCTGACGGTCTTTATCGGCATGAGAAAGCACCACGTCCACCATTTTACCAACGGCAGCACGCTGCATTTTATGAGTCAGGCTCTCAACAGAAGTATTCATTATCCTTTTCCTCCAAACGGTATTTTTCGGAAATCTCTTTTTCTATTTCTATGCCATTACTCTACCACTCTATCCCACAAGTTGCCATAAACAGAAAAAGCGCCGTGATAGAAAACCCATCACGGCGCGGATTATGATAAAATTTTGTCGTTCTTCCGGTTCAACCGTCCTGTTCCAGATGGATCTTATTGCTGGCAAGGCGGCATAACGCGCGGCGCAGATCGCCCTGCAGCATCCGTCCCATACGTTCTACCATCACAGCAGGCTCGGTCTTCATATCCCGGCGGATCCATTCCAGCACCACGCCCACCAGCGCATATTTGTAAAAATCCACCACAAACTGCTTGTCATCGTCCTGCACGGTGATGTCGCGGCATTCGCGATCCGCAAATTCCTTCAGCATAGGGTCCAGAAGCTTGTACAGATACTGCTCCACCTGTTCACGACCCACAGAGCGGTATACGTTCAGTACCAGTGCTTTGTTATCCCGGATCTGGTGCAGGATGTCCAGAAATGCTTCGGTCCATGTATCAAAGCTCTGGCGGCCTTCCATCGTCTTGGCCGCATCTTCCATCAGGATCCAGTCCACCAGATCGTAAATATCCTTAAAGTGGTAGTAGAAGGTCATGCGGTTCACGCCGCAGTCCTCGGTGATATCGTTGATCGTGATCTTATTGAGGGGCTTTTCCAGCAGCAGCTTTTTCAGCGATGCTTCCAGTGCCCGCTTCGTTGTTTGTGACACAAAAACCTTCCTTTCCCGACCGTAGAAATTTTTCCCGCTGCGTACGGCGATTGGCAGCTTCGTACATTATAATACCGCAAAAGTCGTTCCGATTGCAAGCATTGATTCTGTCCATTTTGTAAACTAAGAATGACTTCCTGCGTTTTCACTCCGGCAGTTTCTCGCTTCAAAAGCCGTTTCTCAGCCCCCAAACCCCTTCCGTCGGTGCGCAATGCCTGCAAAAGCGGCTTCTTCCGGCAAAAAAGCGGAAAAGGCCCTTGATTTTATATTCCTCTACGCTTAGAATGGGAGCAGACGGCTGTGATTGAAGTGCCGTTTTGAGGGAGGGTACAAACTATGATGGATACCATTGGTTTTCTGGGCTGCGGCAACATGGGTGGAGCCATCGCCCGTGCCGTTTGCAAAGCTGTTGACCCTAAGAAGGTTTTTCTGGCAAACCGCACTGCGGCCAAGGCACAGGCACTGGCCAAAGAACTGGGCTGCAAAACAGCCACCAATGCTGAGGTGGCCGGTGACTGCGACCTGATCTTTCTGGCGGTAAAGCCCCAGATGATGGAAGCTCTGCTCCAGCCGCTCAAATTCACCTTTGACGAGCGCCCCAGCCGTTTTGTGCTGTGCAGCATGGCAGCGGGCCTTTCGATCGCCCGTATTCAGGAGCTGGCCGGTGAGGACTTTCCTGTGATCCGCATCATGCCCAACACCCCGGCTTCGGTGGGTGAGGGTATGATCCAGTACTGTTCCAGTAATGTCACCGCTGAGGAAGAAGAAGCCTTCCTCAAGATCATGGCTCCTGCGGGCCGTCTGGATGCCGTGCCGGAAAGTCTGATCGATGCCGCCAGCTGCGTTTCCGGCTGCGGCCCGGCATGGGTGTACCAGTTTATTGAGGCTCTGGCCGACGGCGGCGTGGCCTGCGGCCTGCCCCGCGCCAAAGCGCAGGAATATGCCGCGCAGATGGTTCTGGGCAGCGCAAAGCTGGTGCTGGAAAGCGGAAAGCATCCCGGCGAACTCAAGGATGCTGTATGCAGCCCCGGCGGCAGCACCATTCAGGGCGTGCGCGTGCTGGAAGAGCACGGCCTGCGCGGTGCGGTGATGGATGCCGTGATCGCCTCGTACAATAAGACAAAGGAAATGGGAAAGGGTTAAGGATATCATGCGCATCGTTGTAAAAGTAGGTACTTCTACTCTGGCATACGCCACCGGACGGCTGAACATCCGCCACACGGAACAGCTGGTCAAGGTGCTCAGCGACCTGAAAAACGAGGGCCATGAGGTGATTCTGGTGTCCTCCGGTGCCATTGGCATGGGCGTGGGCAAGCTCTCACTGCCAACCCGCCCAAAGGACACCACCACCAAGCAGGCCTGCGCCGCTGTGGGCCAGTGTGAGCTGATGTACACCTACGACCGGCTGTTCAACGCCTACAATCACACCGTGGCGCAGATCCTGCTCACCGGCGTGGACGTGGAGCACACCGAACGCCGCGTGAACTTTCAGAACACCCTGTCCCGCCTGCTGGAGCTGGGTGCCCTGCCCATCATCAACGAAAACGACACCGTTGCCACCGATGAGATCACCTCCATTGGCGACAACGACACGCTGGCGGCCATCGTGGCCTGCTGCGCCAAGGCTGACCTGTTGGTGCTTCTGAGTGACATTGACGGCCTGTACACCGCCAATCCCCACACCCACACGGATGCAAAGCTCATCCCGCTGGTGGAGGAGATCACCCCCGAGGTGATGGCTCTGGCCGATGGTGCCGGTTCGGCCCTTGGCACCGGCGGCATGACCACCAAGCTGCGCGCCGCCCGCATGGTAACGGGCAGCGGTGCCGACATGGTCATTGCCAACGGCGCACACCCGGAGCTTTTGTACGACATTGCCGCAGGCAAGCCCGCAGGCACCCGCTTTGCGGCCTGCAAGGAGGACTGAACACATGACCACACAGGAAATTCTGGAAGCCGCCCGCAGCGCCAAAAGTGCCCTTGCGCTGGCCGATAACACCGCCCGCAACGCGGCCCTGCTGGACATGGCGGATGCGCTGTGCAGCGCAGACGATCAGGCGGCCATCCTTGCCGCCAACGCTGAGGACATGGCTGCTGCCAAAGGGCACATCAGCGATGTGATGCTGGATCGTTTGGCCCTGACCGCACCGCGCATTGAAGCCATGGCGCAGGGCATCCACGAGGTTGCCGCTCTGCCCGACCCGGTGGGCCGGGTGCTGAACCGGGTGGAGCGCCCCAACGGGCTGGTGATCGAAAAGACCGCCGTGCCCATGGGCGTGATCGCCATCATCTACGAGAGCCGCCCCAACGTGACCAGCGACGCCGCCGCCCTTGCCATCAAGAGCGGCAATGCCTGCATCCTGCGCTGCGGCAAGGAGGCCTGGCGCAGTGCCAACGCCATCGTCACCGTTCTGCGGCAGGGCCTGAAAAAGGCCGGTCTGCCCGAGACAGCGGTCTGCCTGATCGAGGACACCACCCACGCCTCTGCCAACGCCCTGATGACCGCCGTGGGCTATGTGGATCTGCTGATTCCCCGGGGCGGCGCAGGGCTGATCCGCGCCTGCGTGGAAAACGCCAAGGTGCCCTGCATCCAGACCGGTACCGGCATCTGCCACATTTTTGTGGATGACACCGCCGACCAGGATAAGGCACTGGACATCATTGAGAACGCCAAGGCCAGCCGCCCCAGCGTGTGCAATGCCGAGGAAGTATGTCTGGTGCAGGCGGCCATTGCGGCAGAGTTTCTGCCCAAGCTGGCTCAGCGCCTCGGCCCGGACCGCACGGCAAAGGGCCTGCATCCGGTGGAACTGCGGCTGGACGAGCGCGCTGCCGCCCTCATCCCCGGCACCCCCGCCGGGCCGAAGGATTTCGACACGGAGTTCCTCGACTACATCCTCGCGGTGAAAATCGTGGACAGCGTGGAGGAAGCCATCGCCCACATCGCGGCCCACTCCACCGGCCACAGCGAAGCCATCCTGACCCGGACCGACGCCCACGCCGCCCTCTTCACGGCGGCAGTGGACAGTGCCGCCGTCTACGTCAACTGCTCCACCCGCTTCACCGACGGCGGAGAGTTCGGCCTTGGCTGTGAGATGGGCATCTCCACCCAGAAGCTCCACGCCCGGGGACCCATGGGCCTCGGCGAGCTGTGCAGCTATAAGTACATCATCCACGGCAACGGTCAGACCCGGTAATTTTCGGGTTTTTTCCAGGATGCATCACCCTTTCGGTGAAAATTTTCTCCACAGGCCGGAGCCAAATGCCCCGGCCTGTATTTTTGTTTCCTCAAGATGGACCGTTTTTCTCTCAAGCACACTTTTGGTTGAAAAAATTTTGCAAATACATCCGAGAATAATTCCTTGTATCCAAATTTTCTCCATTCTCCACAAAGCTATAGTCATACTTTTGCCATTTTATCTTGCAAAAATCACAACAAACCTCTTGACATACGGGCCTTCTGCGGGTTAAATTTAGAATGAGGGTGTGATTCGACACAATCTCACTGGTTTAGTCTGTTTATCGAGAATTGTTCTCCGCAAGACTTCAACTTTTCAGACCGTTTTACTGCGGAGACCACTCTTCCGAGCATATCCGCCCACTCACAACACTATACTTGGAATGAAGGAGAGAGCGTTATGACGATTGCTATTCTTGCACATGATTCCCGCAAAGAGCTGGCGCTGCAGTTCTGCACAGCTTACAGCGGCATCCTATCCCGCAACACAGTCATTGCCACCGGCACCACCGGTCGGATGCTGGCGCAGGCCACCGGCCTGCCCGTACACTGCTACCTCTCCGGGAAGCTGGGCGGCATCCAGCAGATCTCGGCCCGGGTGGCCTGCGACGAAGTAGACCTCGTGCTCTTCTTCCGCGACCCGCTCAAGGCCGAGACGGGCAGCGGCAGCGAGCAGAACCTGCTGCGCCTGTGCGATATGCACAGCGTGCCGACCCATTGCCACCAACATTGCCACCGCCGAGGTGCTGCTGCGCGGCCTCGACCAGGGCGACCTCGACTACCGTGAGGGCATCCATCCCGACATCGTGGAGCCGCTGCCCGTCCATCGGGCCGTGTGCTGAGCCTGTTTTTAAGACTTTTCCGCCATTTGTGGTTTTGTGTATAGAGGGTTTTCGACAAAGAAAGACACCGCAGAAGCTTTCACACTTCTGCGGTGTCTTTTTATCTTATGCGCTCAGGGTCCACTGAGAGATGACTTATTCCAGACCGCCCATCTGCTTGATGGCCTTGATGGCGTAGGTCAGGGTGCGGCCCATAGCCACGCCTGCCATCAGGCAGGGATAGTTGTTGGCGAAGAAGGAGCCGGACATATCGCCGGTGACATACAGGCCGGGCATCGGCTTGTTGTCGTTGTCCAGAGCCTGACCCTTGTCGTTGATGGCGATGCCCTGCTCGGTACACAGCAGAGAGGCACCCAGCCAGCAGCCGTAGAAGGGAGCGGTGCGGATGGCGCTCAGGCGGTAAGCAGGCTTGCCGAAGTCCTCGTCGTTCTGCTTGTCGTACAGCTCATTGTAGCGCTCCACGGTAGCAAGGAAGGTGTCCTTGGCAGCA
>ERZ791716.948-NODE-948-length-14955-cov-2.898188_pt1 | contig 14955 bp, 14 predicted proteins | sample MGYA00510049_ERZ791716 | MGnify/ENA primary metagenome ERZ791716 (study PRJEB30046, sample SAMN00715135) | human gut metagenome | study: EMG produced TPA metagenomics assembly of the A metagenome-wide association study of gut microbiota in type 2... | reverse complement strand
CGACCGGGCTGATCGAAGACTGCGTAAATAAACAGTAATCACCGGGTTATTTTCTTATATTCCCTGGCAAGCCAGCGTCTCGTCCTCATGACTCTGTTATTCACATTATTTTCTGTGATATGATAATGTCTGGCAACGAGACGCGTTGGTATGTCATATAACGTTACACTGACATAGATTTCATAATTTGTCCTGTTCTTTTCTCTCAGTTTTTCAAATATCGACTGCAGGTATCCTGCTGCCTCCAGATTCAGAGCAATCTCATCTACACGATTACCTTTTCTTACCCGCATATCTGTCATTTCCAGAATCGCATCTGAGTTCGCATATTCATATTTCCTGAAGGCCTTTTTGCGATGATCGGATGCCTTATGGTAGCTGATTCTGACAATCAGATTCTCCAGTTTCTTTTCATCTGAAAAATCCACACTCCGGCCCATATGAAACAAAGTCTCAAATACATCCTGACAGACATCTTCTGCTTCGTCTTCATCGCCAAGGATAAATTTTCCAATATTGAACGCCCGCGAGCGGTATTTCCTGTAGATACTTACAAAATCTATATTCTCCATCTTTTGTAATGTGCTGTATCAGAATATCAGGACAGCTGCTCCTTTACTTTTAACAGGATTTCTTCTTTATCTGCATCACTGAGTTCACCCGGGTGCCATGTGATTCCCACCTGATCTCCTTTATATCTCGGAATCAGATGCATATGAAAATGGAATACTGTCTGGCCAGCTGCCTCACCGTTGTTCTGCACAACATTCAGTCCAACAGGATGTAATGAATCATTAATAGCATTGGCCACCTTAACAGCAACCTGAAATACATGTGCCGCTGTCTTATCATCCAAAGAATAAATATTATCAAAATGTTCTTTTGGCAATATAAGAACATGCCCTTCCGATGCCGGATTTGCATCGAAAATAACATTGACAATATCATCTTCATAAAGCGAATTAGTTGGAATTATACCATTCGCAAGCTTACAAAAAATACAATCGTCTTTTTTCATAATAAGCACCACCCTACTAACATTTTTGTAATATTTTGTCGAAATTCTTTTATTTACACAGAAAACCAACAAGTATATACTTTCAATATAATAACTTAAAAATGCTTTTATATCAATAAATTTTCATAACTTTATACATTTTAAAAGCATAAATTTTCACAAGTACTATCATATTTATTAAAGGACACAACTATGGATAAAAAAGATTATACAATAATAAATAATGCTAAAAATACTATACCTGAATTCGGGGATACTTTTGAGAAATGCAAAAAAGAACACTATAAAACATTAAGCATTGCCAGCCACGAATTATTAAACCATATTTCATTCCTCAATTCATCTTATGATTTAATTTCCAAAACATATCCTGAAACAAAAAATATGCGTTTCTGGAATAGTATGGGTACATCAATATATGAAATCACAAACATGATGAAACGCTTAAATCTCTGCCGGTATTGCACTTTTCCCAACAAAGAAAATGTAACGCTTAACGATTTAATCTATCAGCTTCCTGACGAAGCAGATAATGCATATCCAGACTCTGAACGCAGATTCAGATTTGATATACCCACTGAAAAAATTAATATTAACGCAGATAAAGAACAATTACTAATTGCATTTAATGAAATTGTCTCAAATTGTTATGAGGCAAGCAATGATAATGATATCATTGACATCAGTGCCTCTTTATCCGATGATAAAACACACTGTACCATTACATTTACAAACAAAGGCACTCTGCCTGATATAAAAATCCCAAAAGAATTCCGGCAGATATGTACTAAAGATTTCTATTACCCGGATGATATAAATATCCTGTCAATGGCATTCTATACAACAAAACCCGGCCACTTTGGCTTAGGTCTTTTTATTGCCAATACAGTCTGCTTAAATCACGATGGCTGTCTGGATGTAACGCATGATGACACACATACAAGTTTCCACCTGTCATTTGCAATCTGAATATAAATAATACAGTTGTCATCCTCAAATTAATATAGCAGCTAATATAAATTATATTTTATATTTATTCAGCGAATTCAAATAATGAATCTAACATTCTAAGGCTTCTGAAATTACCTTTTGCAGTCATATCACCTGTCATAAATGCTCTGTGGAAGGTAATTTTACCAGCAACTATATCATCAAACACTGCCTTATTAAGTTTCGCAATAACATCCGCATTATTATTTTCGCCAAACTCAACATCAAGAATATCATTATTTACATTGATAAGTATTGTTTTATTCTTGTCACTGACGATAATCATATAAGTGCATGAAAATGCTGTTCCCGGTCTGAAATTATTCTTAAAAACATTAATATAATAATCATCGCCGCCGTGTTCTTCATCACTAAGAAGTTCTTTATATATAGAGGCAAGTGATTCAATATCTTTTTTCTGTGTTTTTACAAATGTATCATCTGAAACATATTTTGAAAGCTGTTCGCTCTCCTGCGGTGTGAATCTTACAACATCTTTCATAACATTGTTTTTTATTGTCTGACTGCTTGATGGCAGTGAAATTCTTTTCTGTGAAATAGTACGATATATATTCTCAGTCTGTTTCTCTATATACTCCACGCACTTACTGTTAAACTCAAACTCAGTTGTATCATCAACATAGCCTGTGATACCATTTCCTGTACGTCCACCAATCATCTCCCACGAATTGACCAGTGAAAGACATACCTCTCTTTCTCCATATGTCTTAGACATTACAACTGGGAACATATATACGTCTCCAATTCTTCCTTTATCTGCATAAAGCCAGCAGGCATCAAGAAGAGTCTGCATATATCCACCCATTCCAATCCATTCAACAGTAGTTGCTAACACAACTGCATCTGCTTCTGTTACTGTCTGAGATAAAGTTGTAATCTGGTTCTTCATCTCATAGAGATTATATCTTTCCACATTAACATTAAGTTCATCTAAAACTTCCTGTATCTTATTAACCACAAATATTGTAGGGTCGTCAACAACCCCTCTTCCGCCATAGTATATATTAACCTTCATATACAATATTCCTTTCACTTTTACGATAGTGTGAATATAGCACAAAACCTATGTTATTTCAACCTTATATGGCAATGCGGCAATATAAATATCATCTCCGTTCTTTATAACACACCGCTGATTAGTTGCGATTCTTCTACCATTTACACTCGTACCATTAGTAGAATTCATATCCTCTATATAAAAATCGTCATTTATTTTTACAATACACATATGTATATGGCTTACAAGCCTGTTATGTATTACTTTATTACACCTGCCCTCCATACTTCCAACCACACACGGCAGCTTTTCAACCGATATATTTTCCATATCCTCATCACCTGTATAAATAAGATTTATCTCCGGTTCTTTTTTCTTTATACTTTCCATATAATCCGATAACAGCATTGTATGCTCATATTCCTGTGTATGACTGTTTTCTTTTTCGATAACGTCATTATTAATATTACTATCATTTTCCGGCTGATAATTTATTTGTGTCTCATATTTTTGTATATATTCTTTTTTTACAAAATGCGTCAATAACTTATCCGGAACTTTATCAGAGAATATATACACAACGATTCCGGCAACTGCTGCCACAAATGCAATATTAGTATTTATTTTTAACGGCATAAGTGACGGAAACATAACCCTTACTATAAAATATCCAACAAGAACTACACATATCAGCTTTATTACTTTAATCATTTTTATGATATTGGTATTTTTTACCTCTTCCTCTTCCTCAATAACCTCAGGAACCACATCATCAATAACTACTCTTTGTGGTTCACTTCCACTGACATCTGTATCTCCGTATTCTTCAAAATCCATAATTGTCCCAGTATTTTTAAAATTTTCTGATGCGGATAAAGAATCTATAAGTGCTGTCATTTCACATATTTTATAATTATTCTGCACAATCTTCTGATAAATCTCGTAGACATCCATCAAATGGTCTTTATCATTATGGTCGAACTTTTCAAGCATATAATCAAAAAGATTCTTAATCTGTTTTTCTGCCTTTCCGCCAATAAACTCTTTATTTGTTCCCGGAAAATATATAAATTCAATATTTGTTCCGGCCACATCATAAAAAATAGTTTCCGGACTTATAATAACAGAATCTATACCAAGCATATAATCGTCTACCGACCTTGCCATCTTTTCTATTCCATTAATCACATTCACAAAATCCTGCCATCCCAGATTTTTATATGAAAATATTTTATCAAGTGTCTGTCTTGAAGTAACATCATAGAAAAACATAATTTTATTATTAATTCTTCTTGTCTGCATTTTAAGCAATCCTGCTATTGTATTTTTTTGCAGCATTTTTTGCTCATATTCACAGTCCTGTGTTTCATATTCATTTTCAATCACTGCATATGTTCTGTTATTCTCCTGTTCATATTTCATACATTACTCCTTTAGTTTTAACAAAGCATTGGTTTTTCTTATAAAATCACTTTGCGAATTCGGCTTTATATAATCATTAATACCTGATGTTATCTCATTCATGTCTGTTTCTTTTATTAATAATCTGCTTCTGGCGTTATCCGCCGCATTTTTTATTATTTCATTATATTTTTCGTTTTTATCAGAAATATTTTCCTGTTCTAATTTTAATGCCACCTGTAACTTTATTGAATCCACAACAAGTTCATCATGCCATCTCATCCCAAACAAAATTAACGTAACAATAATTCCTGTAAACAACGGAATTAAAACAGAATTTTCAATTACAAATGAAGCTCTCACATACATAACGCAGTCACCATTGCACAAATTCCAAGATACGGCACAAATGGAATTTCGCTTTTTACTGAGATTTTCTTTTTAACTAATCTTATAAAATTAACAATGCCCAATAGCAGTGTTGCCATCGTAAAAGAAAATACTGCAAAAACTGTTCCTTTAATAAGAATTACTATAAACGTAACAATAACGTCACCTATACCAATACACTTAAACGTAATACTTACGCCAAACAACGCTCCGACAAAACATATTCCGGCAATTATTTCCGGCAATGAAAAATTAAAATTAAATGCTGTATATATAACAGCTGTAATTGTTAATATTACAAGAATTATTACATTTAATGATTTGTACATTATATCCTGAACCGACAAAACCATCATATTTATACATAGCAATATATTTTCCATCAATTTTTTCTTCTCCTTAATTATCACCTGCTGCACATAGTCTGCACGCTCTCATACCTGTCACTTTATTACGCGAAATTTCAATTATTGTCCTGTTTATCTCACTGCAGTTTTCATCCCAGTGATATCTGACCCCATAATCAGTTACATATACATATTCATAACTTGATTCATTTTTATTATTATATTTTTTACATTTACTACACGGATAATAAATTGAACCATTTTTATTTCTATAATTATTTATCTGCGAAAAATCCACCATTTTTACATCAATATTTAATGCCGGGCAATTTCTTGTCTTATGATAAACTGTTCCGGTTCTAGTTATAAAAACGCTATCTGTATTATCTTTATCCTTGCCATAATCACCGGCATATTTTTCTCCAAGCCATACTTCATAAGTAAATTCCTGCACAACTTTGATATATCCTATTCCAAATATATCAAATGGATTTTTAACCGAATATTCTGCTGCCGCCTGAATTGTACTGCTGTCATAACTATAGCAAATAATTTTTATTCCGGAATTTCCGCCCTTTATATTATGTTCTTTTGCATATTCACTTCCCAGATTTTTTATTAAAACCGAATGTAATGACAAACTTCCAACAATTGTATCGTTTATGTTTATATCTTTCTCATTTATAATTTCATCATTTTGTTTTTCTTTTTGTACATAGTTAAGATAATTATATTTATTCTGTTCACGTAAAGCATTATATAAAGCTGCATCTACTTCCAATCTTATTTGATAAATCTGCATCATATAGGTTACTGCCATAACTGCGTATATATACAGCGGCATTACAAGTGCTGCCTCTACTGTTGCTGATGCTTTTATATACACCCCGTTTTTCAGATTAGTAATAATAATATTGAAATTCTTGGCGTTATTACTCATATTTTCTGCCTTTCATTTGCATCCGCCTGTCCTTAAAATTAAAAAATGTAATGGCTTATATAATAAAAAACGGGGGGCATATTCTACATACAGATTCAGCTTATATAACTGTATTTTACCTGACGTATATATTCTTTTGCATTTATTCTCCTGTCCGCTTTCGGTAATACATTTACCTGTATCCGGGCTTCATAAATATAATCTTTCATTCTGAAACCGGTTTTGCCCATATCTATTATTCTAAGTTCCATGGCTGTCATTGTTCTGTAATTTTTAATATTTTCACTTACACTATGTAATAATAATTCGAGATAATCATTATAATCTGCCCGGCCTTTTAAAATACGCTCTGCCCTGCTGTTTTTTTCACTATCAGCTTTGTCATATTTTAAATTTCCGGCAAGCATGTTTTTAAGCGACAATTTCCAGTCATTATCATTTTTAATAACGGCTATCTCATCTCCTTCAAAAAGTCTTCTGACATCTACAATACTTTCCGCATAAGACCATATTCCCATAATTATATATTGCACAGTCTTTACCACTAAAAGATTTCCCGTAAATCCGGCAATTGATGATGCAAGTGCAAAAGCTTCACTTCTCTTTTCACCATTAGTTACAAGATATGCCATGTTGACCGCTTCTCTTACAGCTGAAAGTTTCAATATAATACTGTTAATATTATCTCTGTCAGAGTTTTGTCCACAAATAATATATTCAACAGGATATTTTAATCCACCATATCTGTTTTTCCCCGGAAATGCATCAAATGTGTCCATAATATATAAATCATACATTAATGTCTGTGTGTTAATTTTTCTACTTCCATTCCCGCTTATATATTCCTGTGCCAGACCTTCATAATTAAATGAAGCATCTGAAACTGTAATTCCATCAAGTACAAGTCCGGATATTCCATTTGAAAATTTCTTTCCGAGGCTTTTTATTTCATTTAGCCGTTGTTTATTTTGCTGACTATTTTCTGATTCAACAGCAGTAAAATTTATTATTTTTATATTCTCTGCATATTCCGAAACCTGTTCAAATTTTTCTTTATATTCCCACGTATTTGAATATAAATCTATTTCCTCAGGTTTTAAAACCAGCTCATTTATTAAATTAATGTCTCTTAAATTTGTTAACAAATCCTGTCTTACAGTATTTAATCTGTTTGCTGTATCTTCATCTGATGTGGATTTTTTTAAATCTTCCTCCATCTCTGTACTTACTTCTTCTCCGAGAATATCTTTTTTACTTTTTATCTTTTCCAGACATGCATTTATTTTTTTCTGAAAATCCTGATTTTCATCATTATATGAATCAATCTGCTCAATTATCTTATCCGATATCTGCTGTACATCATCTGTTTCTTTACGTAAAATTGCATAATTATATTTATATACCTCAAGATACTTTTCGTCCTTATATTCCTCAAGCAGCAATAAATCTTCTTTTAAATCGGTTATACATACTGAAATATTTTGGTACTTGTAATTAATCTCAGAAATATATGCAGATATGATATTTTGTTTTCCTATAAATGAATTATCTATATCGCACTCCTGTATGCTTTTATTAATATCTTTTATACACTCTCCACGCTCTGTTTCTGTTTCACCATCAGAAGAAAATACACTAATGATTTCACCTGCAGATGCATACTTCATATAATTTAAAATCTGTTCTTTTACTGCATTGCCATTATTGTCTGTCATATACTTTAAATCAGTTATGCATGCTTTATTAAAAACTACGCTGTTTTTCTGACACATGTTTTCAATATTCTTTCTCGCATAATATTCTAATTTATTATCATTACATTGCTCGTTGCTTATAACAAATATATTAAATTCTGACAGACATTCATTGTGATAACCCCCAAATACTGATTCTGCTGACATTCTTGATGCCATATCTGTCTCATAATATATAACTGACATTCTTACCGAATTAATCATAGTGCAGATAAATGAAATTACAATTGCAAATGTCAACGATGCATATACTGTTATCTGAGCTTTTATCATATCTGCTTAGCCTGACTGCTCATTTTAGACAGCAGCATATTAACGAGGCTGGTTATCTGCTTCTTAAACAACATAACAAGACCCACAAGGACAACCATAAATTTAGCCCCTGTCTTTTTCATGCCTCAAAAGCCTTATAAACACTGGATTTAACCATATAGACCAAAACGTATCATTCGTCTATTTTCTTTGTTTTTTGCACTTTTTGTATGTTGTGTGCATTTTGTAGCCAGTATTTTTATTTATTCATATCTATACAAAACAAGACAGAATGTACTTGCTTTTTTACTGTACATTCTGCCTTGAATCATTCAAATTCAAATATTTAATTTTTCCTTTTATACTTTAGATATTTTTCTTACCCTTGCCAATTCTTCTCGCAACTCTGCATTTTCTTTTTCCAATTTTTTTATTTTTAGTTTCAATTCCTGTATAGTCGTTTTTGCATTAACTAAAGTTCTTTCCATAGCCATATCAATAATAATCTGTTTCGGATTATACGTTACGCTCTGTTGATGCATAGCTTCATTTACCACCCTGCGCATTTCTTCATTTCGATAAAAAAATCCTTTAGAAAAGCCTGTTTTTTGAATCAATGCAGCAACCGTTATTTTTTCTTTTGATTCCAACATTTCTTGAATTTCCCGTTTTGCGGTTTCTACCTTCTGTTTGCTACGTTCCAAACTACATTCGACCATTTTATCGTATTTCATAGATTATCGTCCTCTCAAAAAACTTGTACCACACCATTCTCACAATTTTTTTAGAACAGAAATTTCTTTCCTACTGACCCGTTTATTCAATTTCTCCAGTTCTTGCTGCAACAGTTCATTTTTTCTTTTCAATTCCTGATTTTGTTCTGCTAATTTCTCGTTCTCTGCTTTGGCTTTTAACAATTCAATTTTCAACTCAATTACTGAATTTTCAAGTTTTCTGTCCATTGCAACCGGATGTCTATTCTTAAAAATTGCTTCCTGTCTATGTATTGCGTCATCCATTTCTCTTCTGATAAGCTCATTTTTATAAAAAAATCCTCTAGAAAGCCCAGTTCTTTTTACCAGCTCTGCTACGGTAATCCTTTCCATATTTTTAAGCATATCAGATATTGTATTTTTTGCAATATTCATCTTCCTCTGACTCTCAGCCTGCGTAATCGCTACCATCTTATCATATTTCATAATCATCCCATCCTTCTATGATATCTAATAGGATCATGTCCATTTTTTCTCTTGCAGCTCTCGTTTCATCTGCCATCAGTTTATTGCCGATTTTTCGATAATGATGTACCGAATATATGGAGGTATGCCCCAGTAGCTTAGCTATCATCCAGTCATCCACATGCATTTCTGTCAATTTCTTTCCATAACAATGTCGAAAAATATGGGTTCCAAACTTCAGAAACTCTCCATTATCATCCCGGATATCTTCCTGGCGGATCATTGTCATAATCTGATTTTGAATCATGCTATATTGATAAGGCCTAGTTGGATCATCTTTTTTTGCAAAAATGTAAGTTGTTTCTCCATACCGTTCCTTTGTATAATCAATTGCTTTCATAATCAGTTGTGCCACTTCTTCACTGATGGCTTTTTCATAGGTGACTGACTTCACCTGATCAATCCTTATAAAATATCGATTATTCCGCATGCTTAGGCAGTCTGTCTTTAAGGTCAGCGTATCTGAAATCCTCGTTCCCAGTAATTGATGGATAATCAGTGCCCTACATATCTGCTCATCCATTTTGAAAATGTGTTCGTTTAATCTTTTGATTTCCGCATCTGAGTAAAATTTGAATACATGCCTTGGTGTACTTGGGAAATCATTACTCAGAAATAATTCGCTCATGTACTGTCGTTCATATAAATTCCCAACATCTTCTATTACCCTTCGTAGTGCATATAGGTCAGATCTATAATTTTTCCGGTCATGTGCTTCCGTCTGAAGATATATCAGATACTCTTCTATATGCATCCGTTCCAGATCCTGCAGCGATTGAATGTCCAAATATTTTCTTTTAAGAAATTTTGAGAACCGCTTTACTGCAGCTATTTCACTATGAATCGTTCCTAAAGGGGAATATTTTAAATGCATAAAAATTACTTTTTTTACTTCTTCCCGAATATCTGGCTGTACAATTTTAGTAAAGTTAATCGTTTCCGTATTCTTGATTGGATTTCTATAAATAGGAAAATCGAAGTTTTTAAGAGTCCAGATATCTTTTTCCTGCTCATCCCTGTCATCCTCTTCTTCCAGAAACTTCAAGATTTTTTTCATATGCCTTACAATGCTAGGACTTTCAATTCCTATTTTGTCATATGCAGGCCGATATTTTTTGCTTGATAAAGCATATCCTCGTTCCAGCATCCATCCTTTTAACATACGGATGATTTTTTCTTCTTCTCTGGCATCAAGGCTTTGTATTTTCCGATCAATCAGAAATTCTCGAATATTATTATAATAGGTCACTTCACTTGCCATGCTGGACGGTGCGAGCATTTTTCCTCTTTCCCATATAAATTCTTCCAACTTTTCGGCAAGTTCTTCTGATGGCAATCCTTCCAGATTAAAATACCGTTCCGGGCTGATACGCATTCTCTGAATCTGCTCTTCGGATGCTACCTTGTAGCAGTCCAGCTCATATATGTAAATTCTTTTTTTCATATTCTTTCACCACGCTTCTTAGCTTTAATGGTAGAAGCCAAGTCATTTTCCTGTTTCTTAAAGTAAGTATCACTTGCTTTTTCAATTCTCTTTGGCATGAAGTCTACATACTGTTTTGTCATCTCTTCGGAAAAATGTCCTAAATAATCTCGGATTGTCTGTATAGAAACATCCTCATCATAAAATTGGGTAGCCAGCGTATGCCTATAGTCATGGGTTTTGAAGATATAACTGCCATCTGCAATTCCATTCTTATCACAGTATTGCTGAAACTCTTGTCGGAATGTTGTTCCCCGGTACGCTCCACCATCCTTCCCTTTAAAGATATAATCTTTCGGACGAATGTGTTCACGCTCAATATACTTACGCATGATTCTATACATCACAAGCGGTATTGGTATCATTTTATCTGCCTTCATCTTGATCTGATAGACTTTCAACCATGCATCTTCTCCATCCCAGTAATATGCATCCCCTTTTAACGTACACACTTCGCTGATTCTCAATCCAGTACACCACAAGTGTAAAAATATCAATCTTGGAACTATCGGAAATGCATACAGCTTATGCAGGATTTCCATATAAACTTTTTCTTCCACCGTTCTGTCATGATGCTCTGGATATGTCTTTTTCAGGTAATACTCCGGTTTAAAGGGTATCTCCTTCATATATCCTCGGACATTTAAAAACTGATAAAATTTTATATAATGCACAATTCTTTTATTGAATGTATCATCTTTGGTATCCTTTTCTTCCAGTTTCCTAAAATAGTCATTCAATTGATTTTCATCTACCTGACAAATGGATTCTTCTTCCTTAAAATATTCCAGAAGTCTTTTTACCTCATATAGTTGTCCTCGGATATTTGCTATCGTCAGTCCACCAATTCCAACATGATATTTGGCATATTCCTGTAACAATTCTCGATTCTTTTTGTTAGTCACTTCTATAAAACTCAATCGCTGTACTGGATTGCTTGGGTTAAGCCGATCTTCTGACAGGTGAAAGCGTTCCATATACCACACATTGGCATGCCAATGAATTTCTGGTGCTGTTAAAAATAAGATTTTCCGACTATTGTCAATAATCTGCATAGAGTTTTTCACATTGACCACTTTCTGTTCCACGATTTTCTCAAATCGTTGGATCTGTTCTAATTCCAATCCTTCCAGATCATCAATCTCTTCCTCCACACAAAAATCATATAACCAGTGTAATGGCAATAAATAGCGAACTCTTCTCTCTTTGGGATCGTCTCGATACAAATTATCTAGAATATAATTCAATAGTAGAAAAACCTGCTTTTTTAATTTTTCAGATGCTCTTCTAAAAAAATCCCACACCAGTTCCTGTTTATCTCGGACATATTCAAAATCCTTAACCAACTCCAAATCTGGTAAGTATGGCAGGAATACAACCTGTGCTTGATATTTCCTCCGGTGTTCGATTCTTCCCGGCAGACTTTCTATTTCTTTTTGGATACTATACTGCTTGATATGATCGAAAACCTTTAAATATCTCATCACACTCGCTTCATCCCACATTTTTTTCAGTTCTGCTTCATAACGGCTTCGTACCGTATAATCAATCTCTTTGATATGATGTATTCCCTGCCGGATTAGAAACCGTTTGATGTTTCCCTTCAATGCCTCATCTGACACTTGGCTTTCTCGGATTTCTAAGAGTAGCTCTCCATATTCTGTTTCTATCCAATACTTCTGTATCTTCCGTAATGCGGATGACTGCTCTTTCACCTGCTTTTTCGTATAATTCCCACTATCCAACAAAGTTTGTTTGTATTCCCGCAAATCTTGTTCTTCTGCTAAAATCACATCATAGATTTCTCTTTGGATAAGGAATTTCTCTGCTTCTTCCCATAATTCTCTCTGCAATATTCCGCCTGACATAAACTGCCTGTGAAGATGCTGTATCTCTTCCTTGCGTTCTGCTTGCAGCAATCGAATTGCAGACACTTGATCGCCTCCTCTTTTTTATAACAAATTCTGAACACCATACATTGCTTGATGCCTGTTATAAAAAGCATCACTGACTTCTATTAGTTCATCCTCTGTTATATTCAGATATTTCATAGTCGTTTCGATATTCCGATGCCCGAGTGCTTGACTAATCATTTCTAATTTCCATCCATCTTTTCGTCTTGCATTTGCAAAATAATGCCGGAGCATATGTGGAGATGCTTTAATTCCCGTCTTTCTCTCCAATCTGCGTAACATGGCATATACTCCACTTCCCTTAAAAGGCTTTCCAACGTAATCACCTGAGACATTAATAAATAAATATTCCTGTCCTATAATCAGTTCCTTATAGTCTTCAATATAAAACATTAAAATATCAAATGTTGCGTCGCTGATTTTGGCTCTTCGAAGTTCTGCGTTTTTAGCTCTTGCCCCATTCTCATTATCATCTCGAAAGTTGACATATATTATATGTTTCTCATAGTCTATATCCTCTGCGTATCGTACACCTAAGAGTTCCCCTATTCTAAAGCCTGTTTCTGCTAATAATAAAAGCAGAACCTGATCGCGGCTGTTTGCACATTCTTGCAACAACACTACAATCTTGTCCTGCTCAATGGTTTTTCCTTGATGTCCTTTTTCTTTTAAATATCCTCGAAAACTCTTCCTATTCAATACTTTTCTGATACCGATGGAATTTCGCACAATCATTTGCGTATCTGATAATACCTTCAAGCTTTCCGAATGCTTGTTTTCCTGCTCCATAAAGGTATAAAATCTGAATACTTCTTTTAAATATGCATTGCATGTCTCATTATTAGGAAGTTTTAAATAATCTTCCCTGCTATGCATACCAGCTTTTAACCAAATCAGGAAATCTGTAAAATGTTCATGCTGTTCAATATATTTCATTTGATAAATATCATCTAAACAAAGTTGCTTTTCATCCAGAAAATTCAAATAATAAGATAATGCAAAGGCACTTCTTTGTATGGTATTCGGTGATATCTTTGACCTTTTCTTATGCATTAGATATTTAGAAGGTAAATATACAATATCTCCGCTTTCGTTTTCTCGAATAAAATAAAATTTTTCTTGTTTATCCATCTGCATTTCTACGATATATTTTGCCATATTAACACCTTCCTTCTAAATTTCTAACGCTATACACAGTATACCCACTTCATGTCCAAATAGCTATTCATCAATACCAACAATTCCACTGAAAATGCCACTGAAATACCACCAAACATTTCGCTGTAAACTCGCTGTGATTGTAGCAGAACCACGAGTATTTACAGGTAATATTCCACACCCTTCCGGTTTCTGATAAAACGCTGAACATCCTTGATGTCTTCTGCCATCTTACACTTCGGAAGTGCACACATCACTTCCTCATGATATCTTCCGTCCTCTCCTGCACGCTCATCTAAGATGGACACGACACAGGTGTCTGTCTCTGTGCGGAGCGCACGTCCGAACCCCTGCCTTAGTTTTTTCTGCATATCCGGAACGATCACTGCCTGAATGTAGTCTTTCAGACAATCAAATTCTTTCTTCTGTGCCTCACTGATGGGATCTGGAACAGCGAATGGCAGTTTTACGATAATCAGCGAAGATACCATATCTCCGGGAAAATCTACTCCTTCCCAGCAAGATCCGGCTGCAAAAAGGACAGCATTGTCTGTCTGTTTAAATCTCGTGATTTCTTCCGGGGAATGTCTCCACACTCCAATCATCGGGAATGGTATCTCATCCCGCAACATCTGATATACATTTCCCATCAAGTGATAGGATGTGAACAGCACCAGTGTATGTCCGTAAGTCGAACAGATCAACGAATGGATATGGTCCGCTATCATCTCTGCTTCTTCCTGACTTCCCCTTCTGCACTTTTTCAGATCCTTTGGCAGATATAACAGACAATTCTTTTGATATTCAAATGGAGAGTCTGCCACATATTCACGTACCCTCTGCACTTTCTGTAATCCCGTCATCTTTCGGATATGGGAAAATCCCTGTCCGGTTTTTAACGTTCCGCTTGTCAGGATTGCTCCCATTCCTCTGCTCCACAACATCTGGTCAAGATACTGTGGAATCCGTCTGCTAGAGGCACACAATATGATCCGATGTTCCTGATCCTGTTTCAGATGCAGCACATACTTCTTATCCTGATGGAAAAAGCGG
>ERZ791716.939-NODE-939-length-15065-cov-1.797801_pt1 | contig 15065 bp, 12 predicted proteins | sample MGYA00510049_ERZ791716 | MGnify/ENA primary metagenome ERZ791716 (study PRJEB30046, sample SAMN00715135) | human gut metagenome | study: EMG produced TPA metagenomics assembly of the A metagenome-wide association study of gut microbiota in type 2... | reverse complement strand
CTTATGCTCCATGTATCAACCATGGTATCAAGAAAGGTATGAGCAAGGCTCAGACAGAGGAGCAGCTTGCAGTAGAGTGCGGATACTGGAATAACTTCCGTTTCAATCCGGCAGCAGAGGGCAATAAGTTCTCACTTGACAGCAAGGCACCGAAGTCAGAAGGATATCAGGACTTCCTGAATGGTGAGGTTCGTTACAATGCACTCAAGAGAGCAAATCCGGCGAAGGCTGACAGACTCTTTGCACTGAATGAGCAGGAAGCCATGGAAAGATATGATTACCTGAAGAAGCTGGTAGATGTATACGCAGCAGAAAAAGAGTAATTGGATTTTTGGACTTTAATCTGACGGGTTGACCGGTCAGGAGAATGGCAGACGGTAATGCAGATACAACTGTAAAGCTGTCTGCCATTTTTGATGCAAAAGTATGTCAGAGAAACTGCAGACATCATGTACTTTCATAAGTACAATTTTATAGATTGCTCTTGCAAATGAGGCAAGCCTGTGGTACAATATGTATTGTTTATCCGTGGGAGGTGTGAAATGGACATTTTAAAGATTGTATTATACATTGTCTTTGTTATAGACTGTATCGCATTATCAGCGATCATTCTTTTACAGGAAGGTAAGTCTGCAGGTCTTGGAACGATCGGTGGTGTAGCAGATTCATATTGGGGACAGAACAAGGGACGTTCTATGGAAGGTGCACTTGTTAAGTCTACAAAGTTTCTTGCGATCCTGTTCCTCGTACTTTCAGTAGTACTGAACCTGAAGGTTTTTAATTAATGACATAAGATGATTCTAGATAAGGCATTCTATACGGTGAGTTATAGAATGCCTTATCTTTTTCTGCCCGGTATTCCGAATGAGAAGCGGAAAGAACTGCCGGAGTCACAATAGGCAGAGCGAGAGCGGGAAATCAGAAATTGAAGAGAAGGAACGCAGGGAAAGAATGCAGGAGTAAAAGCAAAGAGAAGGAACAGAAAAGAAAGAGCAGAGAAAGGAAAGATATGGATCAGACATTTGAAAAGCGTAAAAAGGTCATTTATGATTTTATCTGTGATGATTTTTATGTGCCGATGAAAATAAAAGAGATCGCCATGGTTCTTCAGATCACGAAGGAGCAGAGGAAAGAGCTGCAGGAAGTGCTGGACAGTCTGGTAGAGGAAGGCAAAATTTCTCTTTCCAAGCGTGGAAAGTACAGCAAGGGTCAGACGAAAAGAATCATGGGAACATTCCAAGCGAACATCCGTGGATTTGGATTTGTTATGGTAGAAGGACAGGAAGAAGATATCTTTATTCCTGCGGAAAATGTAAATGGTGCATTCCAGGGAGATGAAGTGGAGTGTATTATTACAGGTAGTCCAAGCGGCAGACGGCAGGAGGGAAAGATTGTCGGAATTATTTCCCATCAGGTGACTAAAGTGGTTGGATTGTATGAGAAGAGCAAAAGTTTTGGATTTGTGCGTCCGGATAATCAGAGATTCCTGAAAGATATTTATATCCCTGCAGGAAAAGAACTCCATGCAATGACCGGACATAAGGTAGTTGTGGAACTGACATCCTATGGCGGGGAGCATATGAAACCGGAAGGAAAGATCATTGAGATCCTGGGTCATGTGAATGATCCCGGTACAGATATTCTTTCCATCGTGAAAGATTTTGATATCCCTACAGAATTTCCTGAAAAAGTGCTGAATCAGGCTGTTCGTGTGGGAAAAGAAGTATCAGAGGCTGATATGGCAGGAAGAATGGATCTGCGGGACTGGCAGATGGTCACGATCGACGGGGAAGATGCAAAAGATCTGGATGATGCGGTTTCTGTTGTGATGGACGGAGAAAATTACAGGCTGGGAGTTCATATTGCTGATGTGACAAATTATGTGCAGGAGAGAAGTGCATTGGACTGGGAGGCACTGAAACGTGGAACAAGCGTTTATCTTGCTGACCGGGTGATCCCGATGCTGCCACAGACTTTGTCAAATGGAATCTGCTCTCTGAATGCAGGAGAGAACCGGCTTACCCTGTCCTGTATCATGACGGTGACACCGGAGGGCGAAGTTGTGGATCATCAGATTGCTGAAACGGTAATCTGCGTAGATAAAAGAATGAGTTATAACGGAGTGGCAAAGGTTCTTGCAGGGGATGCCGAGGCACTGGAAGCGGATCAGGAGTTTGTCCCGATGATCCTGCGGATGAAAGAATTGTCTGATATTATCAGGGAAAGGCGTGCAAAGAGAGGTTCGATCGACTTTGATTTTCCTGAGACAAAAATCATTCTGGATGAAAAGGGACGTCCTGTTGAGATCAAGCCTTATGACCGGAATGATGCAACAAAGATCATAGAAGATTTTATGCTTCTTGCAAATGAGACAGTTGCAGAGGAATTTTTCTGGAGAGAGATTCCATTTCTCTACAGAACACATGATGTGCCTGACGAAGAAAAAATCCGTAAGTTAGGTACATTTATCAATAATTTCGGTTATAACCTGCATGTAAGAAATGAAGTCAGACCGAAAGAAATCCAAAAGCTTCTGTGCAAAGTTGAGGGAACGCCGGAAGAACCACTGATCAGCCGGCTTGCCCTGCGGTCAATGAAGCAGGCAAAATATACAACAGAAAATACAGGGCATTTTGGACTGGCAGCGAAATATTATACGCATTTCACTTCTCCGATCCGCCGATATCCTGATCTTCAGATCCATCGGATCATCAAGGAAAATCTGCGGGGAAGGCTGACCGGGGAACGGATGGAGCATTACAGAAAGATTCTGACCGAAGTTGCATCTCAGTGCAGTCAGCGGGAGCGGACAGCGGAAGAGTCCGAGCGTGAAGTGGTCAAATTGAAAAAAGCAGAGTATATGCAGGCTCATATTGGTGAAGAGTATGAGGGCGTGATCTCCGGTGTGACAAAATGGGGAGTTTATGTAGAACTTCCGAATACGATCGAAGGTCTGATCCATGTTGCAGATATGAGGGATGACCATTATAATTTTATAGAAGAAACTTATGAGATGGTTGGCGAGCATACAGGAAAGACCTGGAAATTAGGACAGAAAGTACAGATCCGGGTGACAGATGCTGACCGGTTGCAGAGGACAGTTAATTTTGAGTTTGTCTGACTGGCAGATGATTGAACAGAGAGAGGATGTAATACGAAGATGGCAAAGACAGAAAAAAAGCTGATCGCAAATAATAAAAAGGCATACCATGATTATTTTATCCTTGAAAAATATGAAGTGGGGCTGGTACTTCACGGAACGGAAGTTAAGTCTCTGCGTATGGGAAAGTGCAGTATTAAAGAGTCATTTATCCGGGTGGAAGATGGCGAGATGTATATTTACGGCATGCATATTTCTCCATATGAAAAGGGAAATATTTTCAATAAGGATCCGCTGCGTGTGAGAAAGCTACTTCTCCATAAAAAGGAAATTTTAAAGATTTCCGGCAAAATGAAAGAGCAGGGAATTACGGTAGTGCCGTTGCAGGTCTATTTCAGCGGAAGTCTTGTGAAAATGGAGATCGGGCTTGCAAAAGGTAAGAAACTGTATGACAAGCGTGATGATATCGCAAAGAAAGATCAGAAGCGGGAAGCCCAGCGGGAGTTCAAAGTGAGAAATCTGTAGGGCAGAGCAGGGGGGGCAGGCTTTATAGCTGCCTGCACCCTGGCATCACGACATTTTTATCAGAAATCAATGGCATCTTTTACTGCCTGGATATCACCGGTAAAGATGATTCCGTCCATACCGGCATCTTTCGCTCCCTGGATATTTTTTTCAAGATCGTCAATAAAGAAGCATTCAGAAGGATTCAGATCAAATTTGCGGAAGAAATATTCGTAAATTTCCTGATCCGGTTTTGCCATGTGGATCGGAGCAGAGAACAGGATCCCGTCAAAAGGCTTCAGGATCTCGTGATCCTTCATATAATCTGCAAAGTAAGTCGGTGCATTGGAAAGGAGATAGACCGGGATTCCCCGCTCTTTCAATTCCCGGACAAATGCAAGCGTCTGTGGCAGTGGCTTTGCACAGCCAGGCCATTCACGGAAGAAAAGATCCACGGGATCATAAAGCCTTTCGGGAATCGTACGCAAAATTTCATTTCGATACTCCTGATAATCGATCGCACCGCTGTCCAGTTCAGCCCAGTGTGCATAGATCAGATCGCAGAGATAATCGACATCAGTCGCATCAGTAACAAAAGAACGAATGATCTCTCTGCCGTTAAAAGTTCCAATCACATTTCCAAAGTCAAATACGATATTCTTATATTTCATAGTAAAGCTCCTTTCAGAGAATATTCTCATTTATCATAACAGTGTACAATAAATCGAATAAATTTGCAAAAAATATAGTAAAATCTACGAAACCATATAATACCTATTGACATAGTAGGTTAATAGGGTGTATCATACGCCTATCGAATCTGAACAGGATAAATTGGAGTGAACGATATGATTAAAGTAGAGCATACAAATAAGACCTTTTCAGGAAAATACGGAGAGGTACATGCCTTACAGGATGTAAGCATTCATGTGGAAAAAGGCGATATTTATGGAATTATCGGATTTTCAGGAGCAGGAAAATCAACGCTTCTGCGGCTGGTGAACGGACTGGAAACCCCGGACAGTGGAACAGTCATGGTACATGACCAGGATCTTGGAAGTCTGAAAAAGGCAGAGCTGAGAAAATTAAGAAGAAAGATCGGAATGGTATTCCAGCAGTTTAATCTTCTGGATTCCAAAACCGTTTTTCATAATATAGCACTTCCGCTCATCCTTGAAAAAGCACCGAAGGATGTGATTGAGGAGAAAGTAAATGAAGTACTGAGATTCGTAGAACTTGAAGATAAAAAAGATACTTATGTAAGCCAGTTATCGGGCGGACAGAAGCAGAGAGTCGGAATTGCAAGAGCGTTGACTACGACGCCAGACATTCTGCTCTGTGATGAAGCAACCAGTGCACTTGATCCACAGACAACCGAGTCGATTCTGAAGCTGTTAAAAAAGATCAATAAAGAAATGGGAGTCACGATTCTTCTGATCACGCATCAGATGCAGGTTGTGCAGATGATCTGTAATAAAGTGGCAGTCATGGAAAATGGAAAAGTTGTAGAGTCAGGCAGTGTGCTGGATGTATTTGGAAAGCCACAGGCACTGGTCACAAAGCGGTTTGTGCAGACGGTCATCAATGATCAGATTCCGGAGAGCATTGTCAGTCTTGTAAAAGAGCAGAAAGAACATTTCCAGGTAGAGCGTCTGAAATTTATCGGCAGCAGTGTAAAAAGGCCGGTTATCTCGGATATTTGTCAGGTAGAAGGAATTGTCGTCAATATTTTGGGAGCAACAGTACAGGAATTACAGGAGAACGTAATGTGCGTCTTTATTCTGCAGTTGATCGGATCTGAAGATAAGATCTGCGAGGCTGAAAAGCAGATTGATGCAAATGGCGTAATCCGGGAAAGAGTGGAGGTAATCTGATGGAACAGCAGTTTTTTGGAGTATCGCTGGAGAAGCTTTTAACCAGCGGAGGACAGACCCTGTATATGGTCGCTTTGGCACTGATCATCGGAACTGTGATCGGAATCGTGCTGGCACTGATCCTGGTGCTTTGTAAAAAAGGCGGTCTTGCAGAGAATCTGATCCTTTATAATATTGTGAGTATCTACATTAATATCGTACGAAGTATTCCGTTTGTTATTCTGCTTGTGGCGATCATGCCGATTACCCGTGCAATCGTTGGAACAACGATCGGAAGTACGGCGGCACTTGTACCACTGGTCGTTTATATCAGTCCTTATCTGGCACGACTGATGGAGAACAGTCTCCTGGAGGTCAATCCGGGAATCCTGGAAGCTGCTGAGGCAATGGGAGCATCGACCTGGCAGGTAATCCGCTATTTCCTTCTTCCTGAGACATTAGGATCAATCGTCCTTGCACTGACAACCGGAACGATCGGACTGCTTGGTGCATCTGCGATGGCAGGTTATGTTGGAGGAGGAGGTGTCGGAGACCTGGCACTGACATATGGTTATCAGAGAATGAACACCCCACTGATGATCTTTACCGTTGTCGTATTAGTAATCTTTGTGCAGATCCTGCAGCTTGCCGGAAATGCAGTTTCAAGAAAATTAAGACAGCACCGCTAAAGTAAAACTGACAAAGAAAGAGAAAGATTGAAAATAAAGCGAGATTAAAATTAACATAAAAATCGAAAATAAAGCGAGATCAAAAATAAACATAAAGATCAAAAAATGAAAAGGAGTAAGAAATTATGAAAAAGGTATTAGCAGGCATTTTAGTAGCAACAACAGTCCTTGGGCTTGTAGGCTGCGGAAATTCAGGCACAAAGGATTCCTCCAAAGACAATGCAGACAAAAAAGAGATTGTTTATGGAAAATCCCAGGGACCATATACAGAGCTTTTTGAAGATGCGATCGTTCCGATCCTGGAAGAAAAAGGCTATACAGTGAAAGGTGTGGATCTGTCAGATCTTCAGACAGCAGATATCGCCCTGAATGATGGAGAAGTAGATGTCAACGTAGAGCAGCATACAGCTTATATGGATAATTTCAATAAGAGCTATGACGGTGATCTTGTAGCAATCAGCCCGATCCCGACTGTACCGGCTGGGGTATATTCAGATAAATATTATTCCCTGGATGATATTAAAGATGGTGCGAAAGTAGCAGTTCCAAATGATGCGTCTAATACAGCACGCTGCTATCTGATGCTTCAGAAGATTGGCTGGATCAAGATTGATGAGAATGCAGATCCGTCCACAGTTACGCAGGAAGATATCGTAGAAAATCCTTATAACATCCAGTTTACAGAGATGAACAGTATGACGATTCCGGCAACGATGGCTGATTTTGATTATGTAGCAATCACAGGAAGTGTTGTATACAATGCAGGAATTGATGCTTCTACAGCACTGGCAAATGAAGACATTCAGGATTACCTGGTTCTTCAGGTCGTTGTAAAAGAAGAGAACAAAGATGCTGACTGGGCAAAAGCAATCGTGGATGCATATCACTCAGACGAATTTAAAAAGTACATGGAAGAAAATAATGACGGATTATGGTGGATTCCTGAGGAACTTCAGTAAGTAAAGGAATTACCGTAAGGGAATCTGAGTAAGCAGAGAACGGAGAGGAGTGGCATACAGTGGATCAGACAGAAGCACTTATTATAGAAACGATCGACCGGCACAGAGAAGAAATCCTTGAATTTGCACGGGATATTTATTCCCATGCAGAGCTTGGATATAAAGAATTTCAGACTTCCGGGAAGTTTGTGAAAAAAATGGAACAACTGGGACTGCGGACTGAAAAGGGATTTGCGATCACAGGAGTAAAGGCGTATCTGAATGAGGATAAAAAAGAAAATGCAAGTCTTGCACTGCTGGGAGAACTGGATGCACTCTGTATCCCGGAGCATGCCTTTGCAAATCCTGAGACCAATGCGGCACATTGCTGTGGACATCATGCACAGATGGCAGGCGTGTTCGGGGCTGCACTTGCACTGACGGTTCCTGAGATCGCTGAGAAACTGGATGGACAGGTGATCTTCTTCGCCACACCAGCGGAAGAGTACGGTGAGATCGAATTCAAGAATCAGCTGATCGCTGATGGCAGGATCGCTTACGGTGGTGGAAAATGTGAACTGTTGAGAATCGGTGCATTTGATGATATTGATCTTTGCCTGACACATCATATCCGTCCGGGAAATGAGATCCTCGTGGGAAGCGGGACAGGAAACGGATTCGTTTCCAAAGTAATCCGGGTACTTGGAAAGGCATCGCATGCCGCCGGGGCACCGGAAAAAGGAGTGAATGCACTTTCAGCAGCATCCCTTGGACTTCAGGCTTTGGGACTGAACCGGGAAACTTTCCGGGATGAAGATTGCGTGCGGGTGCATCCGATCATTACAAAAGGCGGAAACCTGGTCAATGTGATTCCGGATGAAGTTGTCGTGGAGACGCTGGTTCGAGGAAAGACGATCGAAGCATTTACAGATGCAGCCAAAAAGACAGACCGTTCCTTTAAGGCAGGAGCGATTGCAATGGGAGCAAAGGTTGAGATCAGTACTTTACCGGGTTATCTTCCGACGCTGGCAGAAGAGGCACTTCCGGAACTGAAGCATGCGGCAGAAATCAGTGCATCAGGTATACCGGTGATAGAAGCTTCCGGTCATGCCGGAGGATCAACCGATGTAGGAGATGTGCAGCATCTGATGCCGGTTTACACCTTCAATACCGGAGGCGTAAAAGGCGGACTGCATCAGATTGATTTTGAGGTGACAGATGAAGAAGAGGCATATATCGTGACTGCGAAAATGTTTGCACTGGCAGCGTATGGTCTTCTGAAAGAAAAAGCACAGCGTAGCAGAGAACTGGTGGATCAGTATGAGCCGGTCTTCAAAAATTCAGCAGAGTATGTAGAATTTATGGAACAGTTCGATTCAAAAGAAATATTTGAATGATGCGATAAACGAATTTGATAAAGTGAATGGAAGAAAAGAATCTCTTTTACCGGATGAGAGACCGGTGGAAGGGATTCTTTTTTGATTGAAAATGCGGAAATTACAAAATATAATAACAAGGAGAAAGATTGTCTTATCATCTTAGATAAGAAGAAAAGAAGAGAAGCTTATGTGTGATAAAAAATTAAATGAAAAAATGAAATTTCCCACTGCGATTTACCATCTTCCGGGGTTATTTGAATTTTACGAATTGTATCGTGTGTTTCTGCCACTATTCCGTGAGCATAGAGAATATTTTTATGACTGGTGCGAGATCGGCTCAATCTACGGTGCATCAGCCGACTGCCTGTGGGGTGGTGGACGTATCGGGGAAGGAGATTATGATCCACGGCAAGTTCTGGCACTCTTGAAGGAATATGGTATTTCTGCCCGTCTGACTTTCAGCAATTCCCTGCTTCGGAAAGAACATCTTTCAGATGGGAAATGCAACAGCCTTTGTGCTATGTTCGCAGAGAGTGATGCAGTTCAAAATGGAGTGATCGTCCATTCTGATTTATTACTGAATTATCTGAAACGGACTTATCCGAATCTGTATTTTGTTTCTTCTACTACGAAAGTATTGACCGATTTTCAGCAGTTTGTGGAAGAAGTCAACAGGGAAGAGTTCCGTTATGTTGTACCGGATTTTCGTCTGAACAAATCTTTGCGTCAGTTAGATACGCTGACAGAATCACAGAAAGTCAAAGTAGAATTTTTATGCAATGAGTGTTGCTGGTCGGGATGTAAAGAACGAAAGCAATGTTATGAAGTGGTCAGTCGGCAGAATCTAGGAGAGGACTGTCCGGATCACCGATGTGCCGCACCGGATGGGACGGAAGGATATCAATTTTCCAAAGCGATGGAAAATCCAGAATTTATAGGGATCCAGGATATAAAAAATACCTATCTGCCAATGGGATTTACTAACTTTAAAATTGAAGGAAGAGGACTTGGCAGTGCATTGATCCTTGAATTTCTGCTTTATTATATGACGAAACCCGAGTATCAGATCCACGTCAGGGAAAAGGTTTATCTGGACAATATGCTGGATCTCTTTTAAGGAGAAAATTGCTGACCTGATGCAAATGTATTTCAAAAAGTTCTGAAAAAAGTCAGTTTGTCGTGTATAACATAGTATGTATAGTTACATATGCTATGCAAATTACTCATAGTGAAAGAAAAAAAGAACAGGAGATGAGTTGTTAATGAAGACAAAGAAGAAATTCTTAACGATTCTGCTGACGGTATGCCTTGTCATGGCAATGATTCCAATGACAGTGTTGGCAGCAGATGAGGTGCAGGATTCAGATACCTGGGATGGCAGTGTTGCTACTGCATTTGCAGGTGGAACCGGTGCGGCGGAAGATCCATATCAGATTTCCAGTGGGGCAGAACTGGCATATCTTGCAAGTGCGGTAAATAGCGGAGAGAGTTATGGGGATAAATATTTTGTCCTGACGAAAGATATCGATCTGAACGGATTATCCTGGACACCAATCGCAAACTCTTTTTCCGATGCTTTGTTCGGAGGTTCAGATTATTCTATGTTTTCCGGAAATTTTGATGGAAAAGGACATATGATTTCCAATCTGACTATCGGAACAGCAAGTACACCGGCAGAAGGAGATGTATTTGGATTATTTGGTGCAGCAGATGGGAAAATCAGTAACGTGAATCTGAATCACGTTTCTATAAACGGTGTGGCAAAAAAAGTTTCCGGTTATGCAATCGGACTGACTGGAGGACTTGCAGGTTCTGCAAGTGGAGGAATTGAAAATTGTCATGTGACGGACCTTTCAATAAATATGACTACACCGGAGAACGGCAATGCGGCTGCCTATTGGATTGGAGGACTTGTGGGTGCTTTTGACGGAACGCAGGGAATTAAAGAATGTAGTGTATCCGGTAATATTAATGAAGCATCAGGTAAAGGTTCAATTGGTGGCCTGATTGGTGAGCTGGGAGAAGCGTCGGAAATTTCATACAGCAGAGCGGATGTTTCACTGGATGTTGAAGCAAATGCTCGTGGTGGTGCAGATGTCGGAGGCTTTATCGGCAAGGGAAATGGTAACAAAAATGAAGAAACTGTTATCAAGAATTGTTATGCCACCGGAAATGTAACGGGCGGTTCCTATATCGGAGGCTTTGCCGGAAGTCTTTGGGGGCTGAATATCAAAAATTGTTATGCTACCGGAAATGTGACACAGGCAGTTGCTTCCATGGCATCTTTTGTTGGAACAGATGCTTCAGCAGGGTATGGATATGGTTCTGTTAAAAACTGTTACTCGACGGGAAGTGTAATCGGAACTGTTGCATATCGGTATGCGTTTGCTATGCAGGATGCAACAGAGAGAAGTGAAATTACAAACTGCTATTTTGCGGACGGTAATTTGGAAGTTAAAAATGCACATGAAGCTGCGGTCGCAAAATCTTTGACTGAAATGAAAACAGAAGATTTTACTGCCGCACTGAATGCGGATGATAAAAATAATGGTTGGACTTTTGTAGAAGGCAGAACACCAATTTGTGGAGCAGAACCTGCAGATTACAGTGCTGTTGATGCAGCATTGGAATCTATTCCATCAGATCTGACAGTATATACTGATGAGTCTGTTGAAGGACTGAATGTAGCGACAACAAGTGTTGTCAGAGGAAGAGTGATTGCAAGACAGGCAGAAGTAGATGAAATGGCGAAAGCGATCGAAGAAGCAATCGCAGCATTGGAATATAAAGATGCGGACTACAGTAAAGTCGAAGAGGCAATCGAAAAGGCGAATGGCCTGAACAAAGAGGACTACAAAGATTTTACAAAAGTAGAAGAAGCAATCAACGCAGTTGTCCGTGGTAAGAATATCAAGGAGCAGGCAGAAGTAGATGAGATGGCAAAAGCAATCGAAGATGCTATTGCAGCTCTTGAGAAGAAACCGGCACAGGCAGGAAGTAAGACAGATCAGAATACGAAGACAAATACAAAGACAAATACAAAGACAAATCCGAAAGCAGATAGTTCAGGCATTCCGAAGACTGGCGATCATGAAAATGCAGGACTGATGCTTGCAATGCTGTATCTTAGCGGAGCGGTAATAGCAGGATCAGTTGTAATTTGGAAAAAGAAAAAGTATAGAGCCTGAGAAGAAAAGTAAAAAATGAAAGGCAATAAAAGAAGTTGGGAACGTACGTTGTGACGTTTCCTTTTCTTTTGAAAAAACTGAAATATTATTATAAAAAGAATGAGTTTGATGAAGATGCCTGGAAGGATCTGACAGCAAGGGGATTTGGCGGCCTGGAATAATGTTTCTCAACAGGAAAATTTATAAACAGAGAGTTGTTTCTAACAAAAAGGTATGCTAATATTTCATCTATAACAATCAGGTTTGAACCAGAACAGATGGAGGGACTGACATGAAACTTTACTATGATCATCCGGCAGAAAACTGGCATGAAAGTCTTCCGCTTGGAAATGGGCGGATAGGTGCCATGGTTTATGGTGGAACGAAGAAGGAAATACTTGCATTAAATGAAGATACACTCTGGTCAGGGTATCCTGAAAAGACGCAGAAAAAACTTCCTGAAGGATATCTTGAAAAAGTAAGAGAACTGACGGAAAAAAGAGAATATCAGAAGGCGATGGAATATCTTGAAGAGTGCTTCAGCAGTTCAGAGGACGTTCAGATGTATGTTCCTTTTGGAAATGTATATATGGAAATGCTGGACGGGACAGAAGAAATTTCGGATTATCACCGGGAACTGTGCCTGGATACAGCAGAAGTGAGGATAACTTATAAAAATCAGGGAGCTTTGGTGGAAAAGTCCTGTATTGTCAGTCAGCCTGCACAGGTATTGGTTTATAAGATCCGTTCTGAAAAAGCCTTTTCACTGAAGTTGTATGTGGAAGGAGGTTATGCCAGGGAAAGCTGTTGCACGGATGGGATTCTGAAGACAAAAGGGCAGTGTCCGGGCAGAGTTCCATTTACCGTAGGCGAAGGTGGCTCGGAAAAAGCTGTTCCCGTATTCCCGGAAGAGCCGGAAAAGCAGGGAATGTGCTACGAAGGCTGGGGAAAGATCGTCACAGACGGAAAAGTAAACGAAGCAGGCAATGCAGTTATTGTGGAAAATGCAGAGGAAGTAACGCTTTATTATGGGATCCGTTCCAGCTTTGCAGGCTTTGACAGACATCCGGTTATAGAGGGCAGATGTCCGGAAGAACTTTTAAAGGCAGATTTTGATTGTACTGGGAAAAGTTATGAGGCTTTGCGAACGGAGCATCTGAAAGAGTATCAGAAGTATTATAAGAGAGTGTCCTTTTCTCTTGGAGAAAAGGATGAGTATGCAGAAAAAGACCTCCGGCAGCGTCTGACAGATTTTCAGGATCACCCGGAAGATGTAGGATTGAATGCTTTGCTGTTCCAGTATGGAAGGTATCTTCTGATCGCAGCTTCAAGACCGGGAACGCAGGCAGCCAATCTTCAGGGAATCTGGAATGCAGAGTTAGTGCCACCGTGGTTCTCAGATTATACGATCAATATCAATACCGAGATGAATTACTGGCAGACAGGTCCGTGTAATCTGGAGGAAATGGGAGAGCCGCTGGTAAGGCTCTGTGAAGAGATGGCAGCAGATGGAAAAGAGACTGCGATGCATTATTTCGGAAAAGAGGGAGCCTGCAGTTTCCATAATACGGATCTTTGGAGAAAGACGACACCTGCTGATGGAAGAGCTGAGTGGAACTTCTGGCCAATGGGGTATGCCTGGCTTTGCCGGAATCTTTATGACCAGTACTTATTCACAGAGGATCGGGCATATCTGGAGCGGATTTATCCGGTATTAAAAGAAAATGTACGTTTCTGTGTGGAAAGTGTTGTGGGGACAGCACAGGGTTATGCGATGTCACCGGCAACGTCACCGGAGAATGATTTCCTTTTCGGAGAGGAAAAGAAAGAAAAGCTCACGGTAGCACAGTATACGGAAAATGAAAACGCGATTGTAAGAAATCTTTTGAGAGATTATCTGGAGGCGGGCAGGATTTTGGGAATCCGGGATGAGCTGACCGGACAGGCAGAAAAAATCTTTGAAGAGATGGCAGCACCTGCTGTTGGAAGTAACGGACAGATCCTTGAATGGAATGAAGATTTTGAAGAAGCAGATCCACATCACCGCCATCTTTCCCAGCTCTATGAGTTGCATCCGGGAAGAGGGATTACCGAGAAAACACCGGAGCTTTATGAGGCTGCGAGAACCAGTCTTTTACGGAGAGGGGATGCCGGAACAGGCTGGAGTCTGGCATGGAAGATTCTGATGTGGGCAAGAATGAAAGACGGAGTACATACCGGAAAGCTGATGAATGAGATCCTCCATTTGGTAGAGCCAAAAGAGTCTATGAATATGGCGAACGGGGGCGGAGTTTATGCAAATCTGTTCTGTGCCCATCCGCCTTATCAGATTGATGGAAACTTCGGTTATACTGCCGGTGTGGCAGAAGCCCTGCTTCAAAGCCATGACGGAGTGATCACGATTCTCCCTGCATTGCCTGAAAAATGGACAAAAGGAGAAATAAGCGGTCTGAAAGCAAGAGGTAATATTACTGTGAGCATTCGCTGGGAAAATGGAAAAGCAGAAGCCTGGCTTTCTTCTGATACAGAGAAGAAAGTTACTGTGCGTATTGGAAAAGGCAGTGAGAAAGAAGTTTTACTGAAAGCCGGAGAACTCTGCATGATAGCAGAATAAAGCTGGAAAATCCTGGTAAATAACAGGACTGAAAAAGAAAAATAGAACGAAAATAGAAAAGAATGCACAGAGCGGTTTTGAAAAGAACTGTTCTGTGCGTATTTTTTTCTGTTAAAGTGAAAAAAAGAAGTTAAGTAAGGAGATAAAATGCCTTGACATAGATAGATGTTCGATATAATATATAGATAGACGATATATAGACAATCGATATACAGGAAAGGGGAGATTGTAGTGAAAATTGAAAAATCATTAGTTTCAGGGAGCATGATGCTGTTGATCCTGCGGCTGCTGGAAGAGAAGGATATGTATGGATATGAGATGATCGACACACTGAGGCAAAAATCTCAGAATGTATTTGAGCTGAAGGCTGGAACTCTTTATCCATTGCTGCACAGCTTGGAAGAGAAAGGACTCCTGACAGTATATGAACAGGATGTAGCTGGAAAGACCAGAAAGTATTATAGCCTTACCAGACAGGGAAGAGGATTCCTGGAAAAGAAAATAGAGGAATGGAAAGAGTATTCTGCAGCAGTGACCAATGTGCTTATACAGTTATGGATGAATATCTGAAATTATTGCTGGAACAGATTCGCTGCACAAAAGCCAGACCATACATAAAACAGGAACTGCAGGATCATATGGAGGATCAGATTGCGGAAAACATGAAGGCAGGCATGGATCATGAACAGGCAGAGAAGGAAGCCGTCAGAGACATGGGGGATCCTGTGGAAACAGGAATCTCCCTTGACAGTATCCACAGACCTCAAGCTGCATGGAAACTTTTGGGAATGATTATACTTATCAGCATTGCAGGTGTTCAT
>ERZ791716.931-NODE-931-length-15187-cov-13.531126_pt1 | contig 15187 bp, 14 predicted proteins | sample MGYA00510049_ERZ791716 | MGnify/ENA primary metagenome ERZ791716 (study PRJEB30046, sample SAMN00715135) | human gut metagenome | study: EMG produced TPA metagenomics assembly of the A metagenome-wide association study of gut microbiota in type 2... | reverse complement strand
CAAAAGCCGGCAAAAACAGAATCGTTCCGATACATCCTGCTGTATATCATTTTGTCGAACAGAAAGTGCTGACACAAGATGGAAAATTATGCGTGTATACTCAGCAGCATCACAGAAAAGCGCTGTTCTATCCTACATTGGAACGCTTAGGAATCGTCGGTAATCCGAAACACACGCCGCACGATTGTCGGCACACCTTTTCTGCACTGTGCGAAAAATACGGAGTCCGGGAGAACGACCGGAAGCGAATGCTCGGCCATTCTTTTGGTGGAGATGTTACAAACGCGGTATATGGACACAGGACATTGGAAGAACTCCGCACAGAGATTGAGAAAATAAAAGTCCCATTTGTGACTAACTGTGACTAACGGAATCTTATTTTATCAATTTTATTCATCACAATTCAGAATATAAAAACGCGTGAAACCCTTGTAAAATCAACATTCTCAGCGATTTTACAAGGAATTCACTCATTTCATTTTCATTATTCTAATTGTATTTAATTAGGACATTAAATTAGAACTATGCAAATGTCAGAAAGTCCTTTAAATACAGTACTTTAGAGGATATTTAATTAGGAAATGATTTTTTTATTTGTGACTAACGTGTGTCCAACGAACTAATAGGATTTACAAAACGAAATGATACAATATGTTATAAGAAACATGATTCCCGGGGTGCTATCCCCGGGAGTTTTTATTTATGAATTTCTGAAATTCTGGTAAATACGCCCTTCGGGACAAACTCAAATACAAACCCATCATCATTCGGGTACGGGATTCTGACGAAGTACCATTTCAGCCCAGAACTGTCTGTTTCGGTGTATTTCATTACCTCTACAACTGCACCTTTTTTCAGCTTTGGAAACAGTTTAGATGGGCTATTTTTGTTTGATTTTGTATAGCATTTTGTGTCCTTTTTAATCTGCGCAATGTAGGCTCTGGTGTTCTGTTTTTTGACTACATCAGAGTCCGAAGTTGATGCTGTATTTTTAACTAAACTGTAGTTTGGAGTGCAGAATTTTGTTCCCGGGAGGTTGCTGTTGTAGTAGCTTTTCTGGCATACTCCACCACCATTTGCAATAATTGTAGAGCCACCAGAAGTATTTCCTTCGACTGTCCAGAACCGATTTCCTGACACCTTAATTACGATTCCAGTGTGCGTAAATTCTCCATTATGTTTGAAAATTACAATATCCCCAGCTTTCGGATTGCTGTTCAAAGTAAATAAATCCGCCATTGTCGGGCAATAAACGTATGGCCAATGTTTTAAAAGTTTCTTTGCTGTGTCTAAGCCGAATGCTTTCATCATGCACCACGAAACGAATGCAGCGCACCACGGCTGTCCCTGATAATCTGGCTTAATATCTCGCCAGTATTTTGTATAATTATTTTCTCCGGCATTTGTCGTCTTACTATCAAGCTGACTATTGCTTGCCTTTTCGAGATATCCGATTTCGTTCTTTGCGATCTTGATTAATTTGTCAATCGCGTTCATACTCTTATCCTCACTTTCTGGAAAATATGTTTTTAATGCATTATAAACAAACCTCTGTCTGTCCTTATATGCCCCGACTTGATTCCCTGTGTCCGTCTGACAGGCCGCATAGAGATTATCGAGCGTATATGGCTTCTGAGTCTTTGCCAGAATCCGTTTTACGGCAGATAATCCGCCTTGGTGTCGGAAGTTCACGCACATAGCTTGCCCTCTAGTGTCCGTAACGCCACTTTTAAAGGCTTCATCTGCATAGGCGACTAATTGTTCATCCATAAGGCTGTCTTGGCATTTAACGCCGATTCTGGACGATATAAGCTGAACGATTAAATTGGAGAACTGGCTGTTTCTGGAAATGTTAAAACAAGACCAATCTGCCTCCTGCACCTGTTCCCATAACCCGATATTATCCAGTCGGTTCCATGCTTCCGTATCTACATCATGAATCCGTTTCAAAAGTGTTTGCGCTTCGGTTGCGTACCACTGTCCTGCCCCGATTGTAATTGCGTGTTCTTCAGAAGAATTAGTGTAGGCTTCTGTGAAGTCCGAATAATCCTGCTGTCCGTAAACCTGTCCGCCGGTTTCGACTGCATAAATAATCTTTCTCAGGACGTTCTTTTGTTCAGTTGTCATGTTGTCCGCTCCTTTCACAAAGATTCTTACCTAATTCTGATTATAGCATTTAGCGTTAAGACATCTCTGTACCAATTTAAAAATCCGACAGGTGATTGCCTGCCGGATAATGTTAAATAACATATTTGTGATGATTGTATCTGACCGACTCTTGATTAACCTTCGCACTGTTCTTTATAAATAGGTAGAGATTTTACGAAAGTTTTCCATTTTTTAATGAATTAAATGGGAAGAGGAATATTTAAGATACTTTTACTATATTCGTAATATCTGAACAATTTAATACTCCAGTAGAGATCGAATTACCATTAATAAATATATAGGAAGGATGTTTGCTCCAATAATAGACATCATGAATTAACATTACTTGCCCATTACCTAATGGATTGTTGGTAGCGTTATTTAGAGAAAAAAATTTAATTTTATTGCCGTCAAGTACTTTGGATTCAGTAATTGCTTTTCCAAAATCAAAGTTGTTTACTGGTATAGGTCTTAGGAAATTACTATTTAATTCATTAATCGCTCCCAGAATTGTTTTGTCGTTCGTCTGAAGCTTCTCAAATACTTTGTCAGCAATTTTACCAAGTACCCAGTCTGAAAGAGTAGACAGTGAAAGGCGTTTATTTGCCTTTCCTGCCGTATCAAGTGTCATAACCTCATCATTATCAGCTACTGTAGTTTTTATAGTATAATCTGTCCACTTTGGCATAATTGTTTCCTCCTTATACTAAATATTTGTCCCGGATATATTTTTTGACTGCATCAAGATAAGCCTGTACATCGTCATTCATCACCAGAAAATTTCCTTTATTATTCTGGCTGACAACTTCTCCTGTTTCCTCGTTTACCTCAGAATAGGTGTAAGCGATACGACTTCCCTCTCCTGTACTAAGATTCATAAAACTTGTAAGAATTTTTTTCATGATATTTTCCCCATTTCGTCAATAATGTTTTCCCTGTCATTAAAAAGTTCCTTTTCATAATCTGGTTCTGATACTTCAAGGCTTTCGCCGTAGTCTGGTTCCGGCATGTCTGTGTCTATTGCCCTGTCGTAAGCTGCTTCACTCGCATCGGCAAAACGCATGTGTTCATAGTCAGCCTGCCGTGCTTTAATTTCGAATGCAAATTTAAGTCCCGGAGTACCTTTTACAATGAAATATGTCTGTTCCTTTTTATCTACCCAACAATCGCCATTTCCTTCCTTTTGCAAGAAAACATAGTATTCAATCCCTACATTGGTAGATTCTTGAAAAATGTCGTCTATGTCTATCAGGCATGTGCCATCTTCTGATATGGACGCTTCTCCGATGTCTCCAAACATGGGGGATGCCATTTCGTAACAATAAAATGCCTGTGTGCCATAGTTTTTTGTTGGAAGAATCCTCTTCTTTGTTCCACGCACACTCAAATCTGCAAGGTCAGTGCCCGTTCCGACGCTATAGAAATGCCCTCTGGCTTCTACGTGTGTGCCCGCTTTAACTTTTTTTGATGCTGAAACGCTGTCCGCCGAAACATTGGTACTAACCGAGACTGAGTTTGCGTATACGATTCCTGTATAAAAATTGATTCCTCTAATTCGCGTTCCATACAATGTGCCGTACCCTGGCACATATACTCCTGTATTCGTCTCTGAATAGATTTCCCCAGCTGAAGCGTCTAGCATTACTTCTCCATACGTGCCATTTGCTGAAAGTTTTTGATAGCCAACTTTCCATCCTGCCAAATACCCTGTGTCAATATACGAGGCATTCAGATACACCTTATTATTATAAAGATATAGCCCCTGTGTTTCCCCATTGTTGGTTAATTTATTAAAAATATCCAACTGGGTCATATCTGACGCGTCTTTGCCATCATCACCTTTTTCTCCATATACACCGATAACATGCGGAGTAGTGTTCACACTCGTTCCGTCCGTGTATGTGGTTGTCTGATAATTCCACAAATATCTTTTAGATGATGTTGGTGTCTGCACGGATTCCGTCCAACCTGATGTGGATGTTGTTACACCTGATGAACTGGACGTAGCGAGATAATGCTGTACAATCTTCGATATTCCGTTTCCGGTATCACCTTTTATTTTTGTCCAGCTATAGTCACTTGGATTAGTAGAATCGTTTTTTTCAAAATTGGTATACTGTCCGATGTAAGTCTTTCCAGTACTATCAGATACTGAAAATCCTGTCTTTCCGTCAGAACTGGTCGCATAAGCAATATGGAGATAAGATGTTTGCCCGTTATCTCCATTTGTTCCAGGGATTCCTTGTGCCCCGTCCTTGCCTTCAAATCGACTCCATGTGTATTTGCCAGGGTCGTCGCTATCCGCTTCTGTATAGTCCACATAAGTGCCAATATAGGTACTTGGCGTTTCACTCATCTGACTGGAAGAAGTCGGGTTTGCAACAGAACTATATTTGATATGAAAATAAGATGTCTTTCCGTCCTGACCGTCTTTTCCGCTTATTCCGTCTTTTCCATTTATTCCCTGAATACCCTGTAATCCCTGAATACCCTGTTTCTGTTTTGCAATTGCAAACTGTTTCTCAACAGAGAGATTATTATAAGAAACTGACACCGTAATAATTCCTGTATCAGATGAAAGTGCCGTTACTGTATATGTTGCTCCTGATTTTGAACCCGTAACCCCGCTTCCGGCAGTAAACGTTATAGTTGCGCTGTTTGTAACATTCTCATCGCCATACAACGCCGTCACCGTCGTTTTGCACTCAGGGAATGCTGTGTAATTGCCTTCCGCATCCGTTGGAATACCCTGATACTCATTCGATAATGTTACATTTAGAGTCTTATATTTCTTCGCTTCTTCCGTAGCCGCATCCGTGGCAATATCGGATACGCTCTTGCCCTGCAAAGAAAATTCGGTGGCAAGAATATGAACTTTCCCGTTATCATCAATGTATAAGGTTGTTTGGTTGTCCTTATCAATAACCTTTATGCCTTTCGCATTGATAAATTTGCCTGCCAAAACGCCTGCGAGGATGTAATTTGCATTGATATACAGTTTCTTGTCCTGTATATAAATACCCTGGTCTTCACCGCCGTTCGTCAGCTTATTAAATACTTCATCCTGTCCAAGGCTTGTATCATACTCTTTTACCGCATTGTCAATGTCGGTTTTATCGGCATATTTGAAATCAATCCAGTCAGTGTCAGTAAATGCGCCATCCGACCGGTTTCTAACCGCTGTTTTGATAGAAGCTTTGCCATCTGCTTTTGATGTGATCCAGAAATCTCCCATGTTGTATGGTGGCTTAGGCTGTTCGAAATAAACTGCTGCTTTCCCATCAATCTTATCAAACAGATAATCTGGGGCTTTCTGTTCAACCCATTCATTTCCATCCCACCGCCAGCGCGTGTTAGCGTTATCGGCGGTATTCTGCCAAAGGTCTCCTTTGTGGATATATTTACCTTTTTCCCAAACAATTAAAATCTCATTTCCGCCTACGTCCAGAATGGAATTGCCATCAACATCTGTCCACGGAATCTCTTCTGTTTCTGTCCATTCAAGCGCCGGGTCTGTATCCTGGCTCCAGGTCTGAATCTTGCCATCAAGTTGCTCTTGGAGGCTTTCAATCGTATCAGCAAAAACGCCCTTGATAAAGGCTGTAACTGCTGAATCATCTGTATACTTAGATGCTCTCACCCAGTCATCGGTGTCATAGCTTGCGCCCTCTGCCTTTGCCTTTTGACACTTAAGAATGTCCCCTGTCTTTCCCTGAACCCATAAATCGTCAATATCGTAAGGTGGAACCGGCTCTGCTCCGAAAATTCTCTTCTTTGCATTTGCCGTGTTTTGTGCCTGTGCCGCATCAGCCAGAGCTTTGACCACCGCAGTGTCTTTTACATAGTCCCACTTGTATTCGCCATTAATCTTTGCGTATCTATAAGCCTGTCCGCCGTATTCTTCGTTGTTTACGATGTAAAACAGGTCACCTAAGTGCTTTTCTTTAGTTGTATCATCTGTCCAAGTGGACGCCGGTTCATTATTACCATCAGGAACATAGTCTCCAAAAAACGCTTCTATCTGTCCGTCAATCTGCTCCTGAAGAACCTTAATCTGTGGAGAATATACTTCTGTAATAAATTTCTCAACCTCGGCATTTGCGACATTTTCAGGCGTTTTTCCTTTAATTGTGAGCACTGTAGCATTAAGATTGACAGCTCCTGTCTCTGCGTCAATGCGGAACGTAATGTTGCCGTCATTGTCTTTTGCCGTGAATCCCCTGGTATTGATCCAGTCAGACTGAATGCCGATTGCGTACAATATATTCAGAACTGCGTCTCCATTGGAATCAAATCCTGCTTTCCAGGTGTTTCCACCATCAACTGAAAGGAAGAATCCATTCACACCTGTTTTATAAATTACTTTTGAATCTTTTAAGGATGGTTTATCATGACGATATGATACCGAAGACCCATCCGGCTGAATTTCCTCAGTAAAATAAAATCCAAGTGTATTTGCGGCTAATTCGTTCATCTGCTTTAATTTTGCATCGTAAGCAGTGATTTTCTTTTCGGAATCTTTCTTAAGGTTGTCAACCTCTACCTGCATACTGTCGGGATAATCTGCATCAATATCCTCCATGCTTTTAGCATTGCATGCAAAACTTGTGCTTCCAGAAAAAGCAAAGTCTACATCTGTTAAGTAGGAATAATAAATGTTTCCTTTAATGTCTGCAAAAGTAACCCTGTCTCCAAATGTGGCGTACCCAACCGCCATGCTGTCACAAGAGAATGGTCTTAATCTCATGCCGACAAGTTCTTTTCCGATCAGGTCAACACCCGTCTGTTCATTGCCACTCAGAAGCTTGTTGTCAATCGTGATGACATATCCGTCTGTACCGTACTTGTATTCCGTCTCATTATCTGTATACTTGACCCCAGTAACAACTACATCGTCAACATCATAGGTAAGGTTATTGATAAAATTTGGCTTAAATCCTTTTCGCTCGAGAATTGTCTCAATCTCGTTGCTATCAATGTCAAGAATAGTGTTTCCGTTAATGTCATACCATGGAATTGTTTCTAAGGTTATGGTATCAACACCATCGTCAAAAGTGATGATTCGCAAATTATCATTCTCATCAATGCGAGCGTTGCCACCTGCTAAAGCTGCGACCATACCGATTACTGCTCTAAAAGTGGTGTTCTCGGGCTTCTTCTGTACCTGATAGTCTGCGTTTTTAAATGTTGCGTCACCTAACACAATCCCCGTCTGCTGACAGGCATCTTCCAAAACCTCTCTTGCAGAGCATGGTAAGGCAAGATTCGTTTTGTAGTCCGTCTCCGCCTTGCTCATATAGTCCAACAAAGTGAGGTTGATCTCATCGGACGTAGCGGGCTTTTTCGACACAATAAATGTGCCGCGGCGAATGGTTTCCAATCTATCAGACAGTTGTAAATTTAAGAATAGAGTAAACTGCGCTCCAGCAAAGTTGTAGTCAGAGAATCTATCATCATCATTGACCAGTGCCAATGTTGCTGTCTTTTCAATGGCTACGCCTACTGGGAAGTCCCCGGAATCAGAAGAATCTACAATGCCGTTTCCGTCAAGGTAGAAATCTTCTTTTCCTAGGCTTAAAGTTGTCCCATCACGCAGCACCGCATTCGCCGTAACATAATAGTTGCTATTTAAGAGAGATTCCGTCTTTAACTGATTTGTAACATTAATCATACCGGTCGAATGCTCCTTACATTAATAGTTAATCCTGTCCATCGTTCCTCATTGTCTTTGAGCGTTTGCGCTGCCATGTTGAAATTAGATGCATAGAACGTCTTGTCAATCCATTTGCCGGGGGTTCGAGGATCTTTGTGATGAAATGTGAACTGGCTCTTGTTAATCATAGAGTTAAGAATCGTTGCAATCTCTCCCCATTTAAGTTCGCCCCATTCCATGTCATATCCGGCAATGGTTCCCATTGGTGTGTTGTGCATAACTAAATCCTGACTCCTTTTGGAACTTTCTGTGGATGTAGTTGCGAACACTGGCTTGTATGTGTCAGGGGCCTTTATAGTGACCCCATCAATCTTAAACTGTTCCTGTGCCATTTACACACCTCCTAATAAGAATGGATTCTGACCGCCATTTCTGCGTCTCCTAAGCTCTGCTTCATCAATGATAATGTCTAATAGTTTTCTGCCAGATGCATTGACTGTTACGTTATAAGTATTTCCACTATTATTGCCTTTTCCCGATTCTTCCCGGACAATCTGACGCAACAGGCTTTCCGGTGCTTCCAAGTTATTGCCTTTTTTCTGGTCGCCTAGTACTGCAAGGAATTCTGACCTTGGTGGAATAACTGCACCACTAGCCAGATATGGGATAGTTCCGATGCGTGGAAATGTTGCGTGAAATCCAATAGTCTTTGTACCAAACGGTGTTGGAACAGACCAAGGTCCAAAGGAAAATGCAGATTCAATTCCACCAATTGCATTATTAATCATCCCAACTGCATTATTAACAATGCTGATTGCCTGATTAATCGGAGCTTTGATGAAATTCACAATACCTTCAAATGCAGATTTGACTGCATCTCTGGCGGCGTTAAACTTATTAGTGATAGCATTTTTTATCGCTTCTACTTTATTGGAAACAAATGTAGTTACGCTTTCCCATACTTGGGACGTTTTACTTTTTACACTATCCCACACACCTGTAACTTTATTTTTGATTGCGTTAAATACTGTATTCGCGGTGGCTTTAAGAGCGTTCCATAAATTAGAAAGCGTTTTTTTAATGGCATTCCAGACTGTTGAAGTCGCTGTCTTGATTGCGTTCCATGCAGTGCTAATGACAGTCTTTATTATTTTAAGTGCGCCTTTCGTCACAGTTTTGATTGCGTCCCATGCGCCAGTTATAATATCCTTAATAAGATTCCATATTCCATCCGCAATCTCTTTTATTCCCTGCCAAGCCAGTTCCCAGTCTCCTGTGAAAACGCCGACAAGAAAATCAATGATTCCGCTCAGTGTGTCTGCTACGTCACCAATTATTTTAATTAATGATTTTATGACTTTGATTGCCACAGCGCCTACAACGTCAATTATTTCTGCCACAACTGGAAGTAAATTCGCGATTATCCAGTTAATTAAAGGCACTAACACTGACTCCCACAGAAGTTTCAGAGAATCAATGAGTTTTCCGAGGAATGTTTCTATCTTTAAAATCGCGTCCCCTAATGGTCCCTCTAACAGCCCTTTAATTTGTTCTGCCAGTCCTTGCAACACCGGAAGAATGTATGTGTTATATCCAGTTATTAGAGTTTCAAGTATACTTGATAGTCCATCTGCTATAGAGTCAAAGAACGGTTTTACATGTTCATCGTACAACCTCGATATTGCGTCACTAAGGTTTTGAACAACTGTTAAGACCCCACTTGTTACAGTTTCTATTACTCCGAGGCTACCCTCGATTGCTGACTTTAAAATGTCCTTGTTGTCGATAAAAGGCTGTGCAACCATGTTAAGGATATCTCTGCCAAGTTTTGCAGCCGTTTCTGTAAGAACCATTCCGATTTCAGCAAAGATTCCGATTAAATCCGCTGTAATCTGCTGTGCGGTTTCTCCGCCAAAAACTGAGAAAACATCAGCGAAAGCAACTGCAAGATTTCCCGCGATTTGTGAAATTTCGGCACCGATGTTGAACATATCTATCAGATAGTTCTTTATTCTTTGCGTGTTCTGCTTTAAAAACTTTTCAATTCCGCCTATAATGTTTTGCGCAATTGTTAATCCGATTCTGGCAAATGAGCCAGCAACTTGTCCAATTGCATATGCAAATGAATCTAAGAAATTATTTACTGCTTTGGTAACTTCTGGGTCAGTGAAGATATCCTTTAAAGATTTCCATATGGAATCGAGATCTTTCTTTATTCCGTCAAAAATTGACTCATAATCTCCTAATCCATCCCAGAATCCTTTTGCAACCAATTTAGCTAGTTCTTTAAATCTGTTGATTATCTTATTTAACGGCTTTAACATCTTATCAAGAACTGTCTCGCCCTTTGCCATTTTTCCGTAATCAACATTTTGTACAGCATCTTTCATCTGATCTGCAAGTCCACCAGTCGCACTCGGCGTTTTTGACGATGAATCCGTACTTTTATCCGTTGAGTAATTATTTATTTCATCCAGTGGGCTGAGATATCCCTTTGCTGCCTTAGTAGCTTTCTTAGTTGCGTCCGCTGTATCATTTGTTGCATCCGCCAGCTTTTCGGCATTGTCGGCTGCATTTCCATATTGATCTGCCGTATCAGCTATTGCATCTGTCCCGGCAAGACCTGCACCACTCGCGCCTGTTTGTCCAGATGATTTCTTTCTAGTGATTAACTCCGTAAATGACTTGAAGGCATTTGCCAGAGTTGCTAACTTGCCGAGCAAAATATTAATAACTTTCAGAACAGGCGTGAAGAGATTGATTAATCCCTGTCCGACTGTTGCCTTGAGAGATTGCAGCTGCAACTGCATCACTCTCACCTGGTTCGCCCAGCTGTCAGATGTTCGGATGAAATCACCAGATGCGGCAGACAACTGTTTCTGTACAAAAGCCAGACGGAGAGCCACTTTCTCCTGCTCTGTCATTTCAGATGTGGTTTTCCCATAGCCATTAGCTAGCGCATACTGGTCAAGCGCTGACTGGGTCATTACCACGCCGAGGTCCTTGAGTGTTTCCGTTTCGCCCGTAAACACTGATTTCAGCTTAATATAAGCCAAGTCCTGACTGATGTTGTAAAATGATGCTACGTCACCAGTCAGCTGTGTCAGAGCTGTTGACATGTCGTAAGCCTGTGCTTCAGAGAAACCGAACGACTTAGACATTGCTCCGAACGTTCCGACATACTGCTTCGCCATCGTTTCTGACAGACCGGCAGATGTCATAGCGTTTTTTGCAAATTCGTTTACCTTGTCCGACATGGTTGTGAACGTAACATCGACCACGTTCTGCACTTCTGACAGATTAGAACCAAGTTCTACGCACTCTTTCCCGAACTGGGTCAATTTCCCAATTGCAAATGCCCCGCCAATCAGTATGCCTATTTTTTTTACTACGCTGCCAAGTCCGCCAAAAGACTGCCTGATTGCTGATACGCCGTTTTGCACGCCTGATGTGTCCATTCTGGTATCAATAATGACTGAGCCATCAGCAGCCATGTGTCCACCTCCTAACTATTTGAGGTTCAGCATCTCATTCAGCTTATCTTTATAAGCTTGCTCCTCGTCGCTGAGACGTGTTTTTATGTCAATCGTGTTTTTATTTTCCTGATAAAATTTCTTTTCCCATTTGTCCAACCGTTCACCCTTCGCCTTTTTAGAGCGAATTCCAACAACCGTGTTGAACAGGCACTCGCCAGATTCCATAAAGTATCCGAAAAACGTCCACCAGTGCATATAAGGTATGGATCTGATTTCTTTACCAGCAACCTTGTTTACTGCCGGTACGATCATATCTCCGTCCTGTTCCCAGTCCATCAAACGGGGCTTTGGTTTGTTCGGAATGTCATCAGTCTGCCCGCAGTCAATAAACTCACACGCTTTCTGACAGGCTTCAGATAAGTGTTCCGGCGGTATACTCTGCCAATCCTCGAACAGAATCTGCAACATAACAACTGCTTTTGCCTGCTCGTCTAATTCCGGATCATTCATTGCAATGAGAATATCAATAATCGCTCGAAAATCTGTTCTGATAGAAAAATCCACCCCACTGATATTTAGTGAGGTGGGTAACTCGTAAGCGATCATTTTGTGTATTTCTCCGTATACTTATCAACAGTAGCCTGCATTTTTTTCTTTCTTTTTTCGATTTCCGGTGCAATTGCTTCTGAAATCTTATCAAGTACAATATAGGCGAACACCTGACCATTTCCAAAAACAGTTGTTGCGGTAATTGGTTCTTTAAATAAATCCTTAGATGCTTCGTATCCGAGCATATAATTGATTTTATCCTCAATCTGTTTATTGATCTCCGCCATCTCTTTACCAGAGGAAACCTTTTTAACAGATTCCTGAGCCTGTTCAAAGAAAGTTTCCAGTTCTTCCGCTCTTGCCGCAACGTTAATGTCGGTAGGATTCAGTTTGAATGAGGAGAACACTTCGCCCTGCTTATTTGTGAATGTGAAAAGAAGAAATCCATCATCAATGTTTGTGTTAATTGTTTTTGCCATTTTCTATGCCCTCCTAAAAATTATTCGCTGTCAGCTGTGAATGAGCCGGAAGTAATGTCGAATTTACCTTTGACGCGCTCTCCAACGTAGTTCACGGTAAACGGAATCTGATAGCCGGATGTATCACCGCCGTAGGAAGTCGGCACAACATGACAATCCTGCTTGTATGCTTCGTATTTACCGGCTGTTGCTTCTTTCCAGAGGTGTACTTCAACTGCACTTGTTTTTAGATTATCATCTTTAAGGCGTTCATCTACGATCTGCTGAAGCTTTTCAAACAGGTCTGATGTGGTGTCTGCATAGAACGGATCAGCGTCAGAAGAAGCTTCGTAGCCATTATGTTTAAATGTGGATTCTCCAAGAATATTCTTAGATGTTTCAGTATCCGGGTTGAGGTCAATATTGTACTCTTCCAGATCTTTTCCAAGACGCTCATATTTTGGTGTCAGTCCTCTACAAAGAGAACCAGAATCAATGTAATGAGCCATATATTTACGATCAATTTTTCCTGTTACTGGCATAGAAATGTCCTTTCTGCCTATCATTTTAAAAAGGCTGTGTAGGTTAGCGACTATCTCTAATTGATAGCCGGTTGTTACGTTATATTACTTCATAAGTGTTTTCGTAGCGTACCGATAATGGTAATAACCAATCCTGTACACCGTTCTCCTGTGGCTCTAAGCCATAAGAGTTATCACGTGTGATACGTTTTATCACTCGCCCCTGTGAAAGCTCTGGAAACGCATTTAAACGCGTCTCAGAGCCATTTATAACAACTGGTTCCCGGCATATCCATTTACCGAGACTGTCCAGAAACTTCTGAACAGATAACTTCTGCCGTTCCTTGTCGGATGCTGTTCGGTACACTACATAAAATGGGTACTGGCATACCTGATGCATTACTCCACATACATCTTCTTTTTCTGAGTAGATCAAAGCTCCGTTGTCTGCTGAGAACGCAATTCCGGAATCTTTGTTCAGTTCTTCAAACTTGATACTTTCGCCCTGATATAATCCGGGGTACTGATTCAGAAGTGCTTTCATAGCATCTGTCAGAATCTCATACCCGGTTGCATCTTTGCCAATTGGCTTATCTGCCATGTCTACCGCCTCCTGCCTGTGCTTTTACTTTACGAATCCATGTATCACCGTATTGTTGTTTAGCAGCATCGAACCACTTTGCCTGTGCTCGTGGATGAGCCTGTTTGGTGTATTCAAGATTTTCCTTTGCGGCTGTCTGACCAGAAAACTGACTAACGAGAACTTTCTTTGCTCCACGTCTTGCGTAAGGGCTTCCGGTTGATTCGTCAACCATGGTTTTGCCCTCATACAGAAAGCGCCCGTATGGAGCTGCCGCAGCACATACTTTCCCAGTTCCTTGCAAGGATGTACTCTCAACTCTTGTTCGGTTGATAAGGTTCCCTGTAATCATCGGCATAAATGGCACCATGCTGTCCATAACCATTCCATCAAGGAGATACTGAGCTTCTTGATACTGTCTGGAGAATCTGTCCATATTCAGTTTGATTTTCATATCTCCATCAACTACGGAGAATCCTTTGAAATGATGAATTTTGCTCATATTACTTACCCAAAATTTCAAAATGCGGAATCAGTGTATATGGACCGCCTACACTGGTAATCTTGAACACGTTATCCTTATTCTCATTCATGTACTGATAGAATCCATTTCGGTAATCGCCATCGGTTACTATTCCACCAGTCCACTCACCCTCCCAGAAGAACGATTCATCTGAGAATGTGATAGTGTCTTCCAGAGCGTTGTTAATCTGCCTTTTCCACTCCTTAGGCGGTACATATGGGAGAATCTTACCGTCTTTATCAGTAATGGTTGCATCGCCGTTCTGGACAGTGTATCGAACGTGTAACTGTGCGTTGTCAGTTGCGTCTGTGCCATACTTTTTAAGGATTGCTCCTTTGTCCGTAATGAGGTCAACGCCGGATAAAACATGAGGATACCAGTACGCATCTCCAGTTGTGGCACTTTCGTAATAGTTGAAAAGTGTAATTTTAGACGAATACATGATACCCTCTCCTTAATTATTCTTTCTGCACTGTCTGCTTAATAACCTGATTCACACCAGTAGCTGACAGTCCATTAAACATACCGACTGCAACTGCCGTGATATAATCCGTTGCCGGGAAATCCGGGATAATTTCCATTCCGACTGCTCCGAGAATTCCACCAATAACCGCCATGATTACTGGAATCCATTCATCAGAGATTCTTTCTGATGCTTTACAGCCCATTCCTACGATGTAGCAGATCATAACGATTGCTACGCATGAGCCTAATGTTGAAATGTCCATTATTTATCACCTCACATTAATTTAAGTTCATTGAATACTTTAAAAATTTTCGGTGACTGAATAGCAAACCAGTCAACCGTAGTTTCGTCATGTCCGAACTGCTCTGTATGTTGCCAGTTGCACTGCAATCCGCTTTCCGACAAGAACGCATGAATAATTTCATGTCTCAACTGCTTTTTCTGCAAGGAATCAAAATCGCCAACGTTATTTGCATTGTCTGTTCTGATAACAATTTCTTTTGATGTATTGTCTGTGTAGCCATCAATATCTGCATTTTTAAGTTCTTTCGGAATGATTTTGTAAACCGTTCCGAGAACATTAATATTACATTCCTGCATATAAAATCGGTATCCCTTCATCCGTCCTTACTCCCATCAGAAGCGGCAAAGCTGTCTTAAGAAGCAAGTCGTTCGTTTTCTGCACATCTCCAGCGGCGGCATATACTGCGCTCCATTCCTTTGCACTTGCTCCGATCTGCTGAGGAGTTGCGTAGGAAATGGATTCACTGCCGGAACTTACAGATGTTACAATGCCTGTTGTGCTACCACCGG
>ERZ791716.917-NODE-917-length-15355-cov-2.122549_pt1 | contig 15355 bp, 15 predicted proteins | sample MGYA00510049_ERZ791716 | MGnify/ENA primary metagenome ERZ791716 (study PRJEB30046, sample SAMN00715135) | human gut metagenome | study: EMG produced TPA metagenomics assembly of the A metagenome-wide association study of gut microbiota in type 2... | reverse complement strand
CATCGCTTTTTCAGTGCGAGCGGCGAATGGCGATCATGATCGCTGCAAAGCAGCTCCAGGCACCATCGGTGCCGATCATGATATAATGATGATAAAAAGAATAGACAGGTACAAAAAGTAATTCAAGGCTCTGATACATTTTTTAGGTATAATTTTTGAGGAATAAATATGATATATGTCAGTAGATACAAATCCCAGATTGGTAATATCCTTTTAGCTTCTGATGAAGAAGGACTTACTGGTTTGTGGTTCGAAGGACAGAAATATTTTGCAAATACACTTCCAGATGAAAGAATTTTGCAGGAAACGGAGATTCTCAGAGAAGCAAAAAAATGGTTGGATGTGTATTTTACCGGAGAAGACCCCCCATTTATGCCACCTCTGCACCCAGCAGGATCAACATTCAGACAGGCAGTGTGGCAGCTCCTATTGCAGATTCCCTATGGGCAGACGATCACATATGGAGAGATTGCTCGCCGGATGGCTGAAGTGAAAAAAGTTCCCCGTATGTCTGCCCAGGCAGTCGGAGGAGCCGTTGGACATAATGAGATTTCCATTATTATTCCATGTCATCGTGTAGTAGGTACAAACGGAGGTCTGACAGGATATGGAGGTGGAATTGATAAAAAAATTTCACTGCTTAATTTGGAACATGCAGATATGAGCCATCTATTTATTCCAAAGAAAGGAACTGCGTTGTAGAAGATATTGTATGATATTTTGTTACAATAATAAAGAATAGTTTTTATGTGAGAATAGTTTTTGTGACAATTTTTGTTTGACTTTTCACTAAAAAGAAAATATAATGAATTTTGAACGAGTAGCAGATTAGCGTAAATCCAGTTTTGCTACTCGTTTTTTTGTGCAACTGATGTCGTACATTATTAAAATATATAATATCATCGAAAGTGTGTAGCTTATCAGCGTAAGTCCGGCTTATCAGATAAGTTCACACTTTTTTTATGCAGAAAAGGAGGATTTAGTTAAGATGGCTGAAGGTAACAAAATGAGAGAAATGTCGGTAAATAAGCTCATGGTACAGATGGGAATACCGATGATCTTATCAATGGCATTGCAGGCTGTTTACAATATTGTAGACAGTGCGTTTGTAGGAAACATGAGAAGAGGAAGTGAGGCTGCACTTAATGCACTTACACTTGTGTTCCCTGTTCAGATGCTAATGGTGGCGGTTGGAATTGGAACTGGTGTGGGGACTAATGCACTTCTTGCGAGAACCCTGGGACAGGGAAATGAGAAAAAGGCTGCAAAAGTTGCAGGAAACAGCTTATTTTTAGGAATAATCATTTATGCAATATGCTTGTTATTTGGAATTTTTGGAGTAAAAGCATACATCTCATCACAGACAGTTGATCCGGAGGTTGTTTCAATGGGAACGAGCTATCTGAGAATATGTTGTATCATTTCATTTGGAATTATTTTCTTCTCATTATTTGAAAAACTGCTACAGGCAACCGGACGTTCTCTTTATTCAACAATTGGTCAGGTTGTGGGAGCAGTGATAAATATTATTCTTGATCCAATTATGATCTATGGAATAGGACCGATTCCTGAAATGGGAGTGGAAGGTGCTGCGTATGCAACGGTAATCGGGCAGGTGGTGTCCGCGGTATTGTTGTTTGTATTCCATATAAAGATGAATAAAGAATTTGAGCATAATGTAAAGTATATGAAACCGGATGGTGGAATTATCCGGGAAATCTATGCCATCGGACTTCCGGCAATTATTGCACAGGCACTTATGTCTATTATGGTTTATGCAATGAATCTGATATTGAAGTTCAGTCCATCGGCACAGACAGCCTATGGGTTGTTCTATAAAGTGCAGCAGTTTGTATTATTCCTTGCCTTTGGGCTGAGAGATGCGATTACACCGATTATTGCTTTTGCATATGGAATGCACAGCAAAAAGAGAGTTCAGGATGGAATTATGTATGGATTGATCTATACGATTGTACTTATGATTGTTGGTGTAGCGATTACAGAAATTTTCCCGGGGGCTTTCGCTACTTTATTTAATGCAGGACAGTCCAGAGAATATTTTATCGGAGCCATGAGAATTATCTCTGTCAGCTTTATTTTTGCCGGAATTAATGTAGCATATCAGGGAATTTATCAGGCATTGGATGGTGGTATAGAATCGCTGGTGATTTCATTACTCAGACAGTTAATAGTCATATTACCACTGGCGGGCATTTTCTCCACTTTTGTCAGAAACGGACAGATGGGGATTTCATTGATCTGGTGGGCATTCCCAATTACTGAGCTTATTGCTTGTCTGGTGGGATATGTATTTTTAAAGAAAATCCGAAAGAACAAAGTGGAAAGATTAAGTTAAGGAGGAGACAGTTATGGCAAAGAGAATTATTACAATCAGCAGGGAATTCGGAAGTGGTGGCCGTTTTATTGGTGAAGAAGTGGCAAAAAAGCTTGGTATTGCCTATTATGATAAAGAAATGATCGGACAGATTGCAGAACAGGCAGGGTTATCATCGGCGTATGTTCGGGAAAATGCTGAGTTATCTCCGAAGAAAGGATGGTTTGCGTATGCTTTTTCTGGTCGTGATATTACGGGAAAATCAGTAGAAGATATGGTGTATGAAGCACAAAGAAAAGTAATTATGGAAATCGCTGAAAAAGAAAACTGCGTAATCGTAGGGCGAAATGCAGATTTCATTTTAAAGGACAGAAAAGATGTATTAAATGTTTTTATACATGGAAGCATACCGGAAAAAGTCCGGCGTATCTGCAGCTTATATAATGTTACAGAAGTGGATGCTATAAAAATGATAAATGATATAGATAAAAGACGCAGAACAAACTATAATTTTTATACCGAACAGAAATGGGGAATGGCAGAGAACTATACCATGTCTTTGAACAGTTCTGTGTTAGGGTATGATCTGTGTCAGAAAATTATAATAGATTGTGCAAAATTATAAGAACAGCAGGATACTCTGCTTTCACTTATGAATAATTTTGTGTTATAATGTGTTATCAGATTTTGGGGATCGCCGCTGCCGCTGCGGTCGGTGCAAAGCGGACATCCACCGGATGTCCTGCACCTTTGTATTTCCGATATCAGAGTTCGTAAGGGCTACCGGGAGGAGGAGAAAAGTTTGAAAAAGTGGACATCATTCATTTTAATATTAATTATTGCGTTGAATCTGGCAGGCTGCAGCAATCGGAATGTGAATAGAAATCTGCAAAATAAGCCTGATATTACGGGAACTGTCCTGGAAGTACAGGATAATTCTATTCTGCTTGAAATTAATAAGGAAGGGTATCCTGATGGAACGAGGTGTAAAGTATCGTTAAATGAAAAAAATCGGGACAACTATGCAGAGGTATCTGTCGGTGATGAAGTTGTAGTATATTATGACGGGAAAATTGCAGAAAGTGATCCGTTGCAAATAAATACTGTATATGGTATTACATTAAAAAATTCTGTGGATTAAGTGGATATAAAAATGGAAAAAATTTGTTGACATATTTTTTTATTGTGATATACTTTGAAAGTCAAAGTATTTAAGACTCAAATTATTTTGAAAGAGTTGGAGAAAAAAATGATTGGAAAAATATGTGGAACAGGATCATATCTGCCGGACTATATCATAGATAATTTTAAATTGGCAGAATCTGTAGACACCAGTGATGAATGGATTCAGGAGCGGACAGGAATCAGGCAGCGTCATATAGCAAAGAAAGAGACCACGTCTTATATGGCTTCAATGGCGGCTCTGAAGGCTTTGGAAAATGCCGGGACAGAACCGGAGGAGATTGATATGATCCTTGTGGCAACTTCCTCATCAGAAACGGTTTATCCATGTACGGCATGTGAAGTCCAAAAAATGACCGGTGCAGTCAATGCAGTGGGATATGATGTGAATGCGGCATGTTCTGGATTTGTGATTGCCTTTCATACAGCACAGGCGTATATCCATTCCGGTATATGCAGAACGGTGCTGGTCATTGGGGCAGAACGGATGAGCAGGATGGTTGACTGGTCGGATCGGGGAACGTGTATCTTATTTGGAGATGGAGCGGGGGCAGTTGTGGTAAAAGCAGAAGAGAAGGGGTATTGCCATATGGCAGCACATTCTGACGGGACAAAGGGCGAAGCTCTTGTGGGAAGCACAAAGTCGTTCCTTAAAATGAATGGTCAGGAAGTCTTTAAATTTGCAGTACGCAAAGTGCCGGAATTGATTTTAGAACTTACCGGGGAGGCCGGGATCAGGCCGGAAGAGATAGATCATATTGTGTTGCATCAGGCGAATCAAAGGATTATAGAAGCTGTTGCCAGAAGATTGAACCTGAAAGATTCAAAATTTCCGGTGAATTTGGACAAATATGCAAATACTTCGGCAGCTTCGATCCCTGTTTTGTTGGATGAAATGAACCGGATGAAAATTTTAAAGCAAGGGCAGAGCATGCTTTTGGCAGGATTCGGTGCGGGACTGACCTGGGCAGGGTGCTTATTTGAATGGTAGTCAGGAAAAGGATACTTTTCCTTATTACATAGAAAAAATGAAAAGAAAAGAGAGGAAATAAAAATGTTAGAGCAGATTAAGGAAATTGTAGCAGAGTCATTAAATGTGGAGGCAGATACACTTACAACAGATACTTCATTCAAGGAGGATCTTGGAGCAGATTCACTGGATCTTTTTGAGCTGGTTATGGCGTTTGAAGAAGCATTTGAAATTGAAATACCGAGTGAAGATCTGGAAGAAATCAAAACGGTCGGAGACGTGGTTTCTTATGTAGAAAGTCACAAATAAGAAAGAGGAATTCAAAATGAAGACATCAATAACAAAACTGCTTGGAATTGAATATCCCATTATACAGGGAGGCATGGCATGGGTTGCAGAATATCATTTGGCTGCGGCTGTATCGGAGGCAGGGGGACTTGGTCTGATCGGGGCAGCAAATGCTCCTGCTGAATGGGTACGGGAACAGATACAGAAGGTAAAAGAGCTTACGAAGAAGCCTTTTGGTGTGAATATTATGTTGATGAGTCCTCATGCAGATGAAGTAGCAAAAGTAATTGTTGAAGAAGCTGTGCCGGTGGTGACAACCGGTGCAGGATCTCCGGAAAAATATATGAAAATGTGGAAAGCAGCCGGAGTGAAAGTGATTCCGGTAGTTGCATCGGTTGCCCTCGCAAAGAGAATGGAACGGTGTGGAGCAGATGCTGTTGTTGCAGAGGGAACGGAGGCAGGAGGCCATATCGGAGAAAATACAACGATGGTTCTTGTTCCACAAGTTGCGGATGCAGTTCAGATTCCGGTTATTGCAGCTGGTGGGATTGCAGATGGAAGAGGTGTTGCAGCGGTATTCATGCTGGGAGCGAACGGAGTTCAGTTGGGAACCCGCTTTGTTGCAACAGAAGAAGCACAGGTACATGAAAATTACAAGAACTGTATTCTGAAAGCAAGGGATATTGATTCCAGGGTTACGGGACGTTCTACCGGACATCCGGTACGAGCCCTCCGCAATCAGATGACAAAGACATATTTACAGAAAGAGCAGGAAGGTGCTGCGTTTGAAGAGCTGGAGTTACTGACGCTTGGTGGACTGAAAAAAGTGGTTGTTGATGGGGATGTTCAAAATGGAAGTGTCATGGCAGGTCAGATCGCAGGGATGATTAAAGAAAAAATGTCCTGCAAAGAGGTAATCGAAAAGCTGGTGCAGGAGACAGATGCATTGCTTGGAGGAACAGAAATTTATGAGTAAAGTTGCATTTATTTTCCCCGGACAGGGCGTACAGAAAGCGGGGATGGGAAAAGATTTTTATGACCAGTACAAAACGGCTGCGAAGGTTTTTGACCAGGCAACCGAATTGCTTGGCATCGACATGAAAAAGCTTTGTTTTGAAGAAAATGACAGATTGGATCAGACAGAATATACACAGGCAGCACTCGTGACAGTCTGCATGGCGATGGAGCGTGTTGCTGAGGAAGAAGGTCTTGTGGCAGATGTCACAGCAGGACTGAGTCTGGGTGAATATTGTGCGATCGTAACAGCCGGAGGAATGAAGCTGAAGGATGCAATCCGAATCACAAGAAAAAGAGGACTTCTGATGCAGAATGCAATTCCGGATGGACAAGGTGCAATGGCGGCAGTGTTAGGTCTTTCAGGAGAAATCGTCGAAAAGACGGTGGCATCGATGGAAGGTGTGAGTGTTGCAAATTATAACTGTCCCGGACAAATCGTGATTACCGGTTGGAACGATGCGGTGGAAAAGGCAGCAGAACGGCTGAAAGCAGCAGGAGCAAAAAGAATTCTTCCGTTGAAAGTCAGTGGGCCATTCCATTCTCCATTATTAAAAGAAGCAGGAAAAGAGCTGGGAGAAGAATTGAAAAGTGTGGAACTCTCAGAATTACAAATTCCCTATGTGACAAATGTTACAGCGGAATATGTCTCAGAAATCGATCAGACAAAAGCCCTTCTTGCAAAGCAGGTGGCGGCATCGGTCAGATGGCAGCAGAGTATAGAAAAAATGCTCAGTCAGGGTGTAGATACTTTTATAGAGATCGGTCCGGGAAGAACACTGACCGGATTTATGAGAAAGATCAGCAGAGAAGTTCGGACATACAATATCAGTACAGTCGAAGATCTGAAAAAGGTGGTAAATGAGTTATGCAAAATACATTGACAGGAAAAGTTGCATTAGTGACAGGAGCCTCCCGGGGAATTGGAAGAGCGATTGCTTTGAAGCTGGCAGCAGAGGGGGCAGCAGTTGTGATCAATTACCATGGTTCAATGGAGAAAGCAAAGGAAGTGAAAGCAGAAATTGAATCTGACGGAGGGATTGCAGAGATCATGCAGTGTAATGTAGCAGATTATCAGGCCACAGAAGCAATGATCAGAAAAGTAACGGATGACTTTGGAAGACTGGATATTCTGGTCAATAACGCAGGAATCACGAGAGATGGTCTGCTGATGAAAATGTCAGAAGAAGATTACGATACAGTCCTCGATACCAATCTGAAAGGGACATTCCATTGTATCCGGTTTGCTGCAAGGCAGATGCTCAGACAAAGAGGCGGAAGAATTATCAATCTGTCATCAGTTTCAGGAATCCTTGGGAATGCAGGACAGGCAAATTACTCGGCATCCAAAGCAGGCGTGATAGGACTGACCAAAAGTGCTGCAAGAGAACTTGCATCCAGAGGAATTACTGTCAATGCAGTCGCTCCGGGATTTATTGAGACAGAAATGACAGCAGTTCTTTCGGAAAAAGTCAGGGAATCCGCTGTGGCACAGATCCCGATGGGAGCCTTTGGAACAGCGGAAGATGTTGCAGAAGCAGTCGCATTTCTTGCATCTGATTCTGCCCGGTATATAACAGGACAGACGATCCATGTCGACGGTGGCATGGCAATGTAGAAGGAGGCAGGAAAAGAAATGAAACGCAGAGTAGTTATAACAGGAATGGGTGCAGTGACACCGATCGGGAATACCATAGAGGAATTTTGGGATGGAATCCGGTCAGGAAAATCAGGAATCGCTCCCATCACACATTTTGATGCATCAGAATATAAAGTAAAACTTGCAGCAGAAGTAAAGAATTTTGTCGCAAAAGAACGAATGGACTTTAAAGCGGCAAAAAGAATGGAATCTTTTTCCCAGTATGCAGTGGCGGCAGCAAAAGAAGCATTTGAAGATGCAGGACTGGATATGGCAGAGGAAGATCCCTACCGTATCGGGACAATCATTGGCTCAGGAATTGGTGGCCTGGAGTGTCATGAAAAAAATTATAAAAAACTGCAGGAGCGTGGTCCGGAACGCGTGAATCCATTGATGATTCCGTTAATGATCTCCAATATGGCAGCAGGAAATGTATCAATCCAGCTTGGACTGAAAGGAAAATGTACAGATGTAGTGACTGCCTGTGCTTCAGGGGCAAACAGCATCGGAGATGCTATGCGGGCAATCCAGTATGGAGATCTTGATGTCTGCGTGGCGGGAGGAACAGAAGCAAGTATCTGTCCTTCCGGTGTAGCGGGATTTACAGCTTTGACAGCATTGTCCTGTAATCCGGATCCGGCATCAGCATCCCGGCCATTTGATAAAGACAGGGATGGATTTGTGATCGGAGAGGGAGCCGGAATTGTTGTATTGGAGGAACTGGAGCATGCCAAGGCGAGAGGTGCCAGAATCTATGCGGAGATGGCAGGATACGGATCAACCGGTGATGCCTATCATATTACTTCCCCTGCAGAAGACGGATCCGGAGCAGGCATGGCGATGAAGTTTGCCATGAAAGAAGCAGGAATACAGCCGGAGCAGGTTGACTATATTAATGCACACGGAACAAGTACGCATCATAATGATCTGTTCGAGTCAAGAGCGATCCGTTATGCACTTGGAAAGGCGGCAGAAACGGTAGTGATTAATTCTACCAAATCAATGGTCGGCCATATGCTGGGTGCAGCCGGTGCTGTTGAGGTGATTGTATGTGTAAAGAGTATTGAGGATCAGTTTATCCATCAGACCATAGGGACAGAGCATATAGATCCAGAATGTGGACTGAATTATGCAGTTGGTTCTCCGGTGGAAAAGAAAATTGATTATGCAATGTCAAATTCCCTGGGATTTGGCGGTCATAATGTGTCACTGATCGTAAAACGCTATGAGGAGTAGAGCATGAGTATGAAAATGGAAGAACTGCTGCAGTTGATCGATGCAGTATCAGAGTCGGACCTTACAGAGCTTGAATATAAAGATGAAAATGCAGAAATTTCTTTGAAAAAGAAACCACAGCCAATTCAGTCTGGACAGCAGATAGAAGAGGTGTCATGTACGGAAGAAATTGTGCAGCAGAAAGCCGCATTAAATAAAAATGAAGCAGACGGACCGGAGCAGAAAAAGGGAAAAATTGTGACAGCACCACTGGTAGGAACGTTCTATGCTGCTCCGGCAGAAGATGAAGAACCATTTGTGAAAGTCGGGGAGCGAGTGGAAAAAGGTCAGATCGTAGCGATCATTGAGGCGATGAAACTGATGAATGAGATTGAATCAGATTTTGCAGGAACAGTGACAGAAGTTTTTGTAGAGAATGGTCAGTCCGTAGAATATGGACAGCCACTTTTTGCAGTTGGATAACAGGAAAGGTCAGGACAGAACGATGCACAGTTTAAATACAGAACAGATTCAGCAGATTATTCCACACAGACATCCATTTCTTCTGATCGATCAGATTGAGGATTACGTGCCTGGAGAATATGCCGTGGGATACAAGGGTGTTTCCTATCATGAAGATTTCTTCCGGGGGCATTTCCCACAGAAAGCAGTGATGCCGGGTGTGCTGATTTTAGAGGCACTGGCACAGACCGGTGCAGTTGCGATTTTAAGTATGCCGGAAAATCGTGGAAAGATTGCATTTTTCGGAGGTGTTCAGAAGTGCCGGTTTAAGGGAATGGTTTTGCCGGGAGACAGGCTGCGTCTGGAAACGAGGATCATCAAAAGAAAAGGTCCGGTCGGGGTCGGTGAAGCGACAGCATCAGTAGATGGAAAGACGGTAGTGACAGCAGAGCTTACCTTTATGGTAGGCGAATAGCTTTTAGCATTAGTAAGTTTCAGATGGGAGAGTAAGATATGATCGAAAAGATACTGATTGCCAACAGAGGTGAAATTGCGGTAAGGATCATCCGGGCGTGCAGAGAGATGGGAATCCGTACCGTTGCAGTATATTCAGAGGCAGACAGGGATGCTCTGCATACACAGCTTGCGGATGAAGCAGTATGTATAGGTCCGGCACCTTCCACAGACAGTTATCTGAATATGCAGAACATCATCAGTGCGACGCTGGTATCCGGTGCGGATGCAATCCATCCGGGATTTGGATTCCTTTCAGAGAACAGCCGGTTTGCCCGGTTGTGCGAGCAGTGTAATATTGTCTATATCGGACCACCATCGGACGTGATCAGCCGACTTGGAAATAAATCCGAGGCAAAGAATACCATGATAAAAGCAGGAGTTCCGGTCATTCCTGGGAGTAAAGAGGCAGTTTATGATGTGAAGGAAGGAGCAAAGATCGCAAAAAAAATCGGTTATCCGGTTATTATCAAGGCAGCACTCGGTGGTGGCGGAAAGGGAATGCGTGTGGCACAGAACCCGGAAGAATTTGAACAGAGTTTTCAGACAGCACGGAAAGAAGCAGGGATCGCTTTTGGAGATGAAACGATGTATATTGAACATTTTGTAAAGCATCCGAGGCACATCGAGTTTCAGATTCTTGCAGACAACTATGGGAATGTAATCCATTTAGGAGAACGTGACTGTTCTATCCAGAGAAACCATCAGAAAATGATCGAAGAATCTCCATCGGTTGCACTGAGTGCCGGTCTGCGTAAGAAAATGGGAGAGGCAGCTGTCCGGGCTGCAAAGGCAGCAGGCTACAGGAATGCCGGTACGATCGAATTTCTTCTTGAAAAGAGCGGAGCATTTTATTTTATGGAAATGAATACCAGGATTCAGGTGGAGCATCCGGTCACGGAATGGGTGACGGGGGTGGATCTGATCAAAGAGCAGATCAGGATTGCAGATGGTCAGAAACTTGGCATGAAGCAGAAAGAAGTGCGTATCAGCGGACATGCCATTGAGTGCAGGATCAATGCAGAAAATCCGATGAAGAATTTCAGACCATCACCAGGCACGATCACAGATGTGCATTTCCCGGGAGGGGAAGGAATCCGTGTAGATACTGCGGTTTATACAGGTTATCAGGTACCGCCCTGTTATGATTCTATGCTGGCAAAGCTGATCGTTCATGGAGACAGCAGGGAAGAAGCAATCCATAAAATGAAAAGTGCATTAGGAGAAGTAATCATCAAAGGGATTGAAACGAATATAGATTATCAGTATTCAATCTTAAACCACCCTGATTTTATTTCAGGAAATATTGATGTGGAATTTGTTACAGAGGCAAAAGGACTTTTGGCATAAAGAAGCAGGATTTTCGTGATGCAGGGATGGAAGAAGGGAGTAAAAATGAGACTTCAGAATATGTTTAAAAAGACAGGGGAAAGAGAGAATCCTGTACGAAAGGGGCGTTTAAGAAGGAGACCGGAAGCACCGGAAGGACTTTTGAAAAAATGCAATAAATGTGGTGCGGCAATCCTGTCGGAAGAAGTGATCAATGGAGCATATATTTGCCCGAAATGTCATGGGTATTTCAGAGTTCCTGCATACAAAAGGATTGAGATGATCGCAGATGAAGGAAGTTTTGAAGAGTGGGATATGGATCTGGATGGGATGGACGGTCCGCCTGACCCGCTGCAGTTTAAAGGATATTCTGAAAAGATAAAGAAACTCAGGGAACAGACGGGATTAAAGGAAGCTGTTGTGACCGGGCGTGTAAAAATCAACGGAAGGCAGGCTGTGATCGGAGTCTGTGACGGGCGTTTTATGATGGCAAGTATGGGGTATGCGGTCGGTGAGAAGATCACCCGGGCAGTGGAACGTGCCACAAATGAAAAACTTCCTGTGATCTTATTTACCTGTTCCGGTGGAGCGAGGATGCAGGAAGGGATTATTTCGCTGATGCAGATGGAAAAGACTTCAGCGGCATTAAAACGTCATAGTGATGCAGGACTGTTATATGTGACGGTACTGACAGATCCGACGACAGGAGGAGTGACAGCCAGTTTTGCCATGCTGGGGGATATTATAATAGCAGAACCACAGGCATTGATTGGGTTTGCAGGCCCACGGGTGATCGAGCAGACGATTGGAGAGAAACTGCCGGAAGGATTTCAACGGGCAGAATTTCTTTTGGAACATGGATTTGTAGATCAGATTGTAAAGCGGGAAAATATGAAGTCGGTTTTAGGAATGATTCTGAAAATGCATGACAATATCCATCCGGATTGCAGAAAGGAAAAAGAGGTCAGAAAATCCGACAGAACAGAACCGGTTCAACAGGCAGAAATGACAGAAAAAAAAGCAGGAAAGAAAGCAGTGGAACAGGAATCGTGGTCTGAAAGATCTCTTACGGCATGGGAGCGGGTCTGCCGGTCCCGTGCAAAAGAGCGTCCGGTCGGCAAGGATTATATTGACATTTTGTTTGAAGATTTTGTAGAATTACATGGAGACAGATATTACAGAGATGATCCGGCGATCATTGGAGGAATTGCATATTTTCAGGGAATCTGTGTGACGGTGATCGCACAGGCAAAGGGCAGGACAACAAAAGAAAATCTGGAACGGAATTTTGCCATGCCTTCCCCGGAAGGGTACAGAAAAGCACGGAGGCTGATGAAGCAGGCAGAAAAATTCCATCGTCCGGTCATCAATTTAGTAGATACTCCGGGTGCATTTTGCGGAATGGAGGCAGAAGAACGTGGGCAGGGAGAAGCAATCGCAAGAAATTTATTTGAATTATCGGGATTGAAAGTGCCGGTACTTTCTGTTGTGATCGGTGAAGGCGGAAGTGGTGGTGCATTGGCACTGGCGGTTGCAGATGAAGTGTGGATGCTGGAGAACAGTGTCTATTCTGTCCTTTCGCCGGAAGGCTTTGCAAGCATTTTATGGAAGGACAGCAGACGGTCGGCTGAAGCAGCAAAGGTGATGAAACTGACAGCAGCCGATCTGAAGAAACTGGGGGTGATCGAGAGAGTATTCCCGGAACCACAAAACTTTAGTGCTTTGACGATGAAACCAACAGCAGAACTGCTGCGGGCAGGTCTGGCAGAGTTCCTGACAAAATACCAGAAGTTGGAAACGAAAGACTTGCTGGAAGGAAGATATGAGCGTTTCAGAAAACTGTAGCGGACAGGATGGGGCGAGCGTTTCAGAAAGCTGTAGCGGACAGGATGGGGCGAGCGTTTCGGAAAGCTGTAGCGGACAGATAACGGCAGGCGTTTCAGAAAGCTGTAAATGACGGATAAATGCACCGGGATGATAAGGCGGAGGAGGGAAATCAGGAATGAAAACCTATGAGACGATCAATGATATTCTGGTACATTTATTTAATGAAATATGGGAACTGGAAAAAAATGCGATCATAACGGAAGAGTTTAAGGATATTACGAACAATGATATGCATATTATCGAGGCAATCGGTCTGACCGGAAAGACGACGATGTCTGTGGTGGCAAAAAAAATGAAGATCACAGCAGGCTCACTTACGACGGCAATGAATGCACTGGTCAATAAAAAGTACGTTTTGAGGGAACGTGGTGAGAAGGACAGGAGGGTGGTCTATATCTGGCTGACAGAAAAGGGGCAGCGGGCTTACAGGCATCATGCAAAGTTTCATGAACAGATGACGAATGCTGTGATCGAGGAACTGGACGAGACGGAAATTCCGGTACTGTTAAAGACTCTGAGAGGACTGGATACTTTTTTCAGGAGTTATTCTGACAATCAGGATCGGTCATGAGAGGAAGAAAAATAAAGGAAAAATTCTTGAATTTGACGTTTTGGGAAAAATGCGGTACAATCTGATAGAACTGTGAATTTATTCACAAGTACAAAGCAGGAAAAATCCATTGTACTTGGGTGTATAATTTAGGAGGGAAACGAGATTATGGTATCAAAGAAAGCAAATTCAACAGTAAAAGTAACAGCAGCCAAAGCAGAAGAGAAAGCAGCCGTTAAAGAAGCCGTTGAAGCAAAAGCAGTGAAAGCAGAAAGGAAAGCAGAAGAGAAAGCAGCAAAGACTCCGGTTGCAAAGCCGGAAGAAAAGGCCGATAAGAAAGAGACAGAAGCTGCAAAAGCGATTGAGACTAAGAAAGATTCTACAATGAAGCTCGAGACAAAGGCAGCAGTATTAGTGGATACACCGGAAGTTCAGACAGAAGAGACTGCAGCAAAAGAGACAGCGAAGAAAGCCGTAAAGAAAGTTGCGGAGACAGCGGAAAAAGCTGTAAAAGCTACTGCAAAGGCAGCAGATAAAGCAGTGAAAAAGACTGCAGCAAAGAAGACAGCAGCGAAGAAGTCAACAGCCAAAAAGGCAGAGCTTAAGACGGAGATGTTCCTTCAGTTTGCAGGTAAGGAATATACAGAAAAAGAGATCCTTCAGAAAGTGAAAGAGATCTGGACAAAGAATCTTAAGAGAAAAGTCGGAGAGATGAAGGATGTCAAGATTTATCTGAAACCGGAAGAGTCAGCAGCATATTATGTTGTCAATGGCGATACAACCGGAAGAGTAGATCTGTAAGATACATAAAAATTATTTCCAGGAGATGCGGTACATGAAGTATGTACCGCATTTACTGTATGTGGTGAGGAAAGAAAAGATGTATGAAAAGGAAATAGCGGAACTTCAGAAGATTATAGATGAGAGTAGCAGGATCGTATTTTTCGGAGGAGCAGGAGTCTCAACTGAAAGCGGGATTCCGGATTTCAGAAGTGCAGACGGAATCTATCATCAGAAATACAAGTACTCTCCTGAGCAGGTTGTCAGTCATAGTTTCTTTATAAAATATCCGGAAGCATTTTATGAATTTTATAAAGAGAAGATGATGATGTTGGATGCAAAGCCGAACCCGGCACATCTGAAGCTGGCAGAGCTTGAGGCAGCAGGAAAGCTTCAGGCAGTTGTGACGCAGAATATTGATGGTCTTCATCAGTCGGCAGGCAGTAAAAAAGTATATGAACTTCATGGAAGTATCCATAGAAATTATTGTATGAAATGCGGAAAATTTTATGACGCAGAGTATGTAAAAAAATCGGAAGGTGTACCGCACTGTTCTTGTGGCGGCGAGATCAAGCCGGATGTGGTACTATATGAAGAAGGACTGGATGCAAAGACAATGGATGGTGCCGTCCGGGCAATCGGTTCAGCAGATACACTGATCATCGGAGGCACATCGCTGGTTGTATATCCGGCAGCAGGGTTTATTGATTATTTTCGGGGAAAGCACCTGGTTGTTATCAATAAATCCAGCACGGAGAAAGCAGTCCGGGCAGAACTGAGCATTGCAGCACCTATTGGGGAGATTTTTGGGTCAATCCAGGTAAGATGAATCAGAAAGCCGGAAAAAAGAGAAGTAAAGAAAAGCAAAGGAAAAGCACCGGAAAGAAAACTCTTGGAAGAGATTCCTTATTCCGATGCTTTTTTCATATGATTTGCAATGTAAAAAGGCAACCAGTATCAGAAAAATCAACGGGATTCCCATCTGCCGGAAGCACCGCAGGGAAGAACCAGTCCTGAATTTGTAACAGGGAGTCCGATCTCCTGAGAATCAACATGACCGTTCCAGGATTTTAATTCGGTGGAGATCATGTAAGTCAGTACTGCAGGTGCAAGACCCGTTGTATAGGAGTTGACCAGGAAAAATAATGCATCTTTGGACAGAATTTTTGTGCAGAGCCGGATCAACGGATG
>ERZ791716.915-NODE-915-length-15358-cov-4.485003_pt1 | contig 15358 bp, 16 predicted proteins | sample MGYA00510049_ERZ791716 | MGnify/ENA primary metagenome ERZ791716 (study PRJEB30046, sample SAMN00715135) | human gut metagenome | study: EMG produced TPA metagenomics assembly of the A metagenome-wide association study of gut microbiota in type 2... | reverse complement strand
AGAGCATTAGCCTTCCAAGCTGAGGGTCGCGGGTTTGAGTCCCGTCTTCCGCTCTGATGAATCAGATGGTTATCGAAAGATTTCCATCTGATTCTTTTTTTATCCGTACCCTCTTTCCTCCAGGCACAGCCCTCCACGGACTTCCCCTGCTGCCCCACCCCGGTCAGAAAAACGTCCCGGCGTTTACATCAAAAGCCCGAATTCTTTTCACTGATTCGCCGAAACATTTTTTTAAAAGCCCGCGGGCTTTTTTCAAGAACCACAAGAGCCTCTGTCCTCGCCGGATCATCATGCGGTCGTTGAGACTGAATCGTGCGGTCGATGCGGCTGAATCGACCGCTCGTTGAAGCCTCATCGTGCGGTCGTTTGACTACCGGGAATAACTTATCAGATTATTTCTTAACTTTGCATAATGAAAATAACAAATCAATATGAAAACTTGGAAATTCTCTTTCTTCCTCTTTTGGATAGCTATCGGATTCACAGCTTGTCAGGATTCATCCAAACATATATATCCGAGATACGAACAATTCCCGGAAACATACAACGAATCTTGTGTGCAGGAAATCGGGAACGACTCCGTATTTTTCCGTTATCCCTATCGGATCGATATAAAAGATAGTTTGGCAATCCTGCTGGATCTGCATAACGACAGCCATTTCTTATATGCGTTTACGTTTCCTGACTGGCAACCGATTACGCCTTTCGGCAAGCGCGGAGAAGGGCCTGACGAAATCCTTTCGGCCGAAAGGATACGGATCTGTTCGCCGGATTCCATTTGGGTACTCGACTCCAACCGGGCACAAATTACCCGCTGGAAAGTATCTGTTGCCGATAAAAAAGCGGAACGGATGGAAGAGATCCCTTTAGACAAACAACTGCTGCGAACCCTCGACTTTTGCAAAACAGATTCCGGCTTTTTGGTGACAGACTATACCGGGAGTTACCGCTATCATGTACTGGATGCCAAAGGCAGAATCCAAAAGAGCATAGGAAGCATCCCGACCGAAGATGAAAGCCTGCGGGAAAGTTTGCCGGCATTGGCGCAGGCATGGCGTACGTTTATGAGTTATAATCCGAAAAACCAGGTATTGGCTTTAGTGACGCAATTGGGCGAGACGATTGAGATTTTCAACCTGAAGACAGGTTTCCACACCGTGCTTTTCGGACCGAACGGCGAACCGGTCTTTTCCCAGCAAGGCGGCGAAGCTTTCCCGAAAGGAATCAAAGGATTCAATGAGGTTCTGGTAGCCGACAGTTGCATCTACGCTGTTTTCGACGGGGTTTCGTTTAAAGAGCGGATACGGAATATGCAGGAAGGGAAAAAACTGGCCAAAGGAGGGAAATTTGTGTATGTATTCGATCTAGAAGGGAAACCGCTGCGAAAGTTAGTGCTAGATCATTCAGTGTTCGGACTGGCATTACAAGGCGAACGGTTATATACTACAAGCTTGGATAATAATAACCCGGTTTTAAGTTATCCATCAATTCTATTTTCATCCTCATTAAATTGAAGTTGGTATCCTACATTCGTTATTGATTCTATTTTAATAGGTATGCCTGCTTCTATAAATGTTTTTTTCAACTTTCCAGTAGTTTGATAGATTTTATTCTTTATAGCATTAGTTAACTCAAAGTTCCCTCCATGCAGAGGCATTAAATCCCCATACATAACCGAATAAGTTTCAGATTGAATAAACGCTTTAAAATAAGACAATATAATTCCGTTAAGGACCACCTTTTTATCTTTATACCACAATGTTCTGATTGATTCATTCCAATAATAGTTGCCTGTGATATGTTCACCCAGATTGGGAGGGGCTATCAAATTCAAAAGAACAGTATTTTTTGATTTCTTCCGTTTCTTGAGAATAAACCTTTCCCCAACAATCCCTAATAAAACGCTTCCTACACACATAATCAAACCGACATTAAATTTTCTTTTATCGGTTGTTATCATAGAAATAGGTATATCTGCATAAGCTTGCAAATGAATCATATCTTTGTCTGTTTCCCGCTTCCTATAATAAATTTTGTCTTTTATTAAATACATACGAGATACATTCTCTATCGGTTTGCTATAAGTCGTTTTACCAGCCATCGTATAACTTACAACTGTTCGTAATGGCAGTTTGGTCTTATACAATTCCGCTTGAAAGATACTATCCAAACAATGACGACTACTATCTTTTAATATCAAAACCTGCTGTTCCGCCCATGCTTGGACAACGATTATGCTATCCAAAGATTTTGTACCTTCATAATGAAGGTATCTATTATCTATCAGAAGCTGACCTTCTATCGTCATTGATTTATCAAAGATATGACCAACTCTCTCACGATAAATATGCAATTGTTCTTTGTAGGTTGAACAGATAAAAAATATCCCTCCCCCCATTAAAATAGAAACAAGTAAAATCAAATAACTTTTAACATCAGTCATATTGTTTAGATTGCAATTTAATTTATTATCAATCATGCAATTAACATAATACACTATCCTCTAATAAGAAAAATATAAGAATTTTCTAAGAATAATATAAGGGAATTTAATTTGCATATTCAAAATCCCCTTATACCTTTGCTGCGATAACAAAAACAAAGGTCTGCCATGTTTAAAATGCGTGGCAAAATTAAAAATAAAAAAAGAATTTACGACTATGAATTCAAACAAATTTAAAATGACAATTGGAATGGCTATTATTGCCTGTGTTGCTACATGGTGCTATAGTAACACAAAGCAAGAAGTATCAGGGGTGAACGAAATGGTATGGGCCAATATAGAAGCTCTCGCCCAAAATGAATCAGGAAATTATATGTGTTGGGATTCTGGAGATATAGACTGCTATGGGCACAAGGTCTTCTATAAATTTGAAGATTTCAGTCTGAAATGACCAAACGGAGAGTAAAAAAATAAGGAGTTGCAAACCTATCTACGATTGGCGATCCCGATAAAGCAGCACCCCCCACACTTGCTCTCCGATTCATTCACTTATAAAGAAAGAAGACAAAGCGCAATGCAAAAGTAGTAATTTATTTCGGAATGGCATACAGAATCTTCTGCCATGTGCAACCACACTTGATAAAAGGTGGATTTATAGAAAGAAAGATTCGTTATTACTTTAAAACATTTTAAATTTTTATATCTATGAAAAGATACTGTTTTCAGTAGCAGTTATCGCTACAATCGCTATCGCTGGTTGGAATTACCAGCAGAATAAAGAAGTGGAATTATCTGATCTGGCCATGGAAAATGTGGAAGCGTTGGCACAGGGAGAAATAGAAAATTATTATAACTTCCAGCTAGTATCTTATCCGAGTGGATGCGAAATATGTAAAAGAAAGGATGGCTATTGGTGCAATGTCCATGATCAAGTTCCATGTTAAAATCACGTACATCCATTAATTGGGTTTGGAGTATCTAAAATAAGATTTGGAGTATTGAGAAATAATACTCCAGATCTTTACACCAATTAGTAACATCTTTAATATTCAAATCATGAAAAATAGTATTCTTTTCATCATTCTGTCGTTTTCCCTTCTCTCCTGCCAACATAAAGGAGATTCTACAAAGAACAGTACAATCGAAACGATTCCTGTCTTCAGCAATTATACAGCGGAACTGCCTTTCTCTGCTTTTGTTGATACCATCGAATTGATTCCCCTTGAAACAACAGAAGATAATTTAATCGGAGAAATTACACGAGTCATTTTTAATGACGGGAAATATTATATCCGATCAACGAACGGTATGCAAAACCCAAAACTTTTTGTTTTCAATGAAAACGGAAAATATATCCAAAAAATAAGTAAACAAGGCGTTGGACCGGGAGAATATATTCGATTCCACGATTTCACCATTGCCAACGATGATCATATCGTCCTTGCAGATTATAAACAATTATTACATTTTGATACAAAAGGTAAATTTCTGTATACTTCCAAGAGTGAATTTCCTCGGGCTGAAGGTGATTTTGCATTATTTGAAATACTACCAACAAAAGATCACGCCTATTTGGGAGTTCCTCTTTTCCCTCAAAAGCATCTGCTTGTAAAAGTAAATGACGACGGTAGTAAACTGGACTTCTTTTTTGATCCAGGTGAAAAAGAAATCTTAAAATCTCAGTTTCTAAAAACATGGCGCGGGCTTGTTCCTTCCGATAGTTGTTACTACTTGATCTATTCGTTTTGTGATACCATTTATTCAATTTCTCCAGACATGCAAAAGATTGCGAGTGCCTATTACATTGATTATGCACCTAAAAAACTTCCGGATATACCAGTTGATCCGAAAGATGACTGTTTAAGTTGGAAAAAAAAGCTCAGCCATTTGGATGACTATTTGAAAACCTCTTCTATCGGAGCCGGTGATGACTTTCTTTATATAGGGATCACCGACAAAGCCTACAAAGGTTATTTATCCCTCTATTCAAAGCGGTCAAAGAAAATAATGACCGCCAAAAGACTTGTAGATGATATGTATCTCAAAGGAAATGTAATAACAGTTACCGGCAAACGGATTCCGCATAACATGGATGGAGACGACATCATTTGGGAAATAAAACCCCGCATTTTAATGAAGGGATATCAACGTTTATCCGCAACAGACCGGGAAACACTTCAACAGAAATATCCGGCCTGGGATCAAATCTGTTCGTCGTTAAAAGAAGATGACAACCCCGTATTATTTAGAATCAAAGTCAAAGATTTTTAAACGAATCATCTCATGAAAAGACAAATCGTATTCTTGACAACTTTGTCATTCGCATTGATCATCTATCTAGTATATGATGTTCATAGCGAAAGAATAATCATCGAAAACTACAAGAATCAAAACGAAGAACTACAAAACTTAAATGCAGAACAAAGTTATGTATTAGAAAACATCACGATTCTTTCTAAATTGCAACATTTCGCAGAAGGACACAATTTGGAAAACTATACTTTATACACTACCGATGGAGACTCTTGTGAACTTAAAGATGTATGCAAGGGAGAAAAACTGATTTACTATTTCTCAGAACAAGGATGCCAGGTTTGCTATCAACCATTCTTAAAAAAGCTCGTTGAATTGTCTAAAAAGATAGGTAAAGAACATATCGTTGTCATTGGTAAATTTGAAGAACGAAGATCTTTCAAGCTGTTTCTTCAGGATTTGACTTCAAATAACGATCTGACAATTTACCAAACTAAAACAGAATTCAATATATACCCGGAATACAATGAATATGCTTTGGCTTTTCAAGTAACAAAAGATCTAGCAATTAACAATATATGTATTACCGATAAATCAAACACCGAATTATCTGCCGACTATTTGAAATTAATAGAGAAAAAATTCAACAATTCAACATCAAGCCAGGTCGAATAAAAACAGAAGACTATTATACTTTTCGTAAAATAGCATTATGTACTTTTTATATTTAATACAATGAAAACAGCAATTCTATCTTTAGTCTTACTTCTCCTCGCCTCCTGCCAGGACAACAAGAAAGAACAGCTTCTCCACTTGGTCAAGGAATGGCAAGGAAAAGAAATCCGTTTCCCGGAGAAACCGGTATTCACCCGGTTTGTAACGGATACAACCGATTACCGCATCCCGGCTGCGGCGGACTATAAGGTCGTGGTCTATGTCGATTCCATCGGGTGCGTCAGTTGCAAACTGCAATTGCGGGAGTGGAAAAAGTTTATCGCCCAAGTGGATTCCGCCACGGATGGGAACGTCCCCTTCCTGTTCTTTTTCCAATCGAAAGACAATGATGAACTACGCTATATCCTAAGACGGGATAACTTCACCCTGCCCGTCTGTGTCGATACCGACAATCATTTTTATAACTTAAACCACTTTCCCGACGAGATGACTTTCCAGACCTTCCTCGTTGACCGGGACAACCACGTGAAAGTAATCGGTAACCCGATACACAACCTGTCTGTCCGGGATCTCTACCTCAAGGAACTGACAGGGGCCGCCGCCTCTTCCCTGCCCGCCACACACCTACAAATCGATACCCTGGAATACGATTTAGGCTCAGTGCCTGCCAACGGCACAAAAGAGCAAACCGTCCGCCTGTGCAACACAGGAACGGAAACTTTCCGACTGAAAGGTATCACCACCTCGTGCGACTGCACCACCGCCCGATATGACTGGCAAGAAATACAACCGGGCGAGACGAAGGAAATCACCGTCAGTTATCAGGCCGAACAGCCCGGCGATTTCCTCCGCACCGTCACCATTTACGGAAATATCACCGAAAAAGAAATTACCCTCACCTTCGTAGGAAGGGTAGGTTAACACCTAATAGAGACAAACGGTAAAAACATCATAGAGAAATGAAAAGAATTTATTTAACGATTTTCTTGTGTTGCATCCTATTATCAAGTTGTAATAATTTAAAAACAGGAAATAAAAACGTTCCTATCACACAAATCGAATGGGATAATATAACCGAACGGGTAACTCTTGAAGCCATCAAGCTGCCTACGCTATGCAATATTGAGAATATGGCAGCATTGGACTCTTTTATTTTATTAGAAAACAGGTTGATGGAACCCTGTTTTGTTCTATGGGATCGTGTTAATTCAGAAAAATTCTTTTCATTTGGAGAAGAAGGCAATGGGCCAGAAGATTTTTTACCCACAGCCATGTTAGTTCAAAGTACAGAAAAAAACAATTTTAGAATATGGAATGGTAACTCAATCCGAAAATACCAATATAAAGGGGATTCACTTACATTTGACACCCAGAAACTGGATTGCCCCTATGTAGGTTTTTACCAACGTTTCTTTGCCATCAATGACACTTTGTATTGTGGATACAAGGCTTCCCCTCATGAAACAGGAATACACTTATTAAATATAAATACGGGAAAATCATACGACAGTATCACTGTAAACGAAGGGTATTTTGACAATAAAATCATGCCCTACGACTTAACTTTCCAAGTACAACAAGACAAATTGGTAGTAGGACGAATCCGGTTTAACCAAATAGAAGTTTACCAGATTGACAGAGAAAAGAATAAATTCAATTCTCTCTTTACGATCAATTATAAAGGAGATTCTCCAGAAAATCCCATAACAGATGGAGCTTGCTACATGAAAAGTATCAATACTGATAATAACTTTTTCTATATGCTCAACCAAGATACAGAACATCCTGGTGAAGAAACTTACCTTGATATATTTACTTGGGAAGGGAAACCAGTAAAACGGCTGCAATTGAATGCCCTTTATCTGGATGGGGTCTTACTTAATAATATGTTGTATCTGAAGAAATATACAGATGATGATAATTTATATATGTTGCCTCTAAACCTTCTTCAAATATTATAAAGTTCATCATTAAACAATGAAACAAACAACGGTCTATATACTTCTATTGCTTTTGACAGCCTGCCAATCCAAAGACAGGCTCGACATGGCGTTGGAATACGCAGGCGACAACCGGAAGGAATTGGAAAAAGTGCTGGAACACTATCGGGGCGACGAAATGAAATACCGGGCAGCCCGATTCCTGATTGAGAACATGGTCGGACACACGGGGCACGACTCCACGGATGTACGGAAGTTTCAGCCCTTTTATGACCGGCATGTAGCCATTTCTAAAAAATACAACTGGGAACGGCCCGCTGAATGGCAACAAGAAATCGACAGCATCTGGAAGGAATCCGGACAATCGCTCTTTTTCCCAAAATCCCGCAAAGATGTGCAAACCATGCGGGCAGACCGGTTGATACAGGAGATAGACCGTTCGTTCAAAGCCTGGCAGGAAAATGCCTATACCCGCAACGCGCCTTTCGAGGATTTCTGCCGTTACATCCTGCCCTACCGCTATGCCGAGGGTGTTTGCATCGACAACAGCCGCGACGTGTTCTACCAACGGCACGCCCATTTATTCAGCGATGCCGGCAAGGACTTCAGGCAGGTGATCGACTCGCTGCACGAACGATCGTCGGACCTGATGCACAACAACTGGGCGGCTGCTTCCATGCCCATCTACAATGCCGCCACCTTCGAATATGTGAAACGGGGATCGTGCGACGACAAGGCCTGGTACAACTGTTTACAGCTATCCGCCTTGGGTATGGCCACGGCCATCGATTTCGTACCCGAATGGGGAAACCGCTCCGGAGGGCATAGCTGGAACTGCGTAATCGTCAACGGCGAAACCCATCCGTTCGAACCTTTCTGGGATGCCGACCGCTGGAAATACAAACGGATTTACAACAACGAAGGATTCGACTTGCTGTGGGGACGTTTCCGCTTGCCCAAAGTATATCGGCACACCTTCGAATACTATCTGGACGGACCATTCGCCGATCCCGAAGTCGACCGGCAAGACATTCCGCCTCTGTTCCGTAATCCTTTCATGAAGGATGTATCCGAGGCTTATTTCCAGACCGCTGATGTGAAACTGCCACTCCGAAAGTCCATTCCGGAGGATATAAAATATGCCTATTTGTGTGTGTTCGGAGCCAAACAATGGGTGCCCGTGCAATGGGGGAAAATACAACGGGATGGAAACGTCGTTTTCAAAGGGATGGGCAAAGACATCGTTTATTTGCCCATGCTGTACCAAAACGGGAACCTGACTCCTGCCGGATCTGCCTTCCTGCTGGACAAGCATGGCAAACAACAGATATTGGAACCTCACAAAGAAACTGCCCCCATAACGGTCTCCACCTATACTGCCTATCTGTTTACAGACGAAGTAATTGAAACCAAAAGGACATTGAACGGGGCATGCCTGCTGGGAAGTCCAGACAAGAACTTTGCCCATGCGGACACATTGGTGTGCCTGAACGACTCGATGGAGTCATGGGGAAACGACATACAGACAACCAGCCATACCCCATACCGGTATATCCGTCTGGAAGTACCCAAAGACTCGCTTAACCTCTGTGAAATCTCTTTCTTTGAACATGACGGGGAAGAACCGATACATCCCCTGAAGTATTCAACAAACCTGCGTCCGCTTACATCCGAAGACAATCCCGACCGGATGACAGACGGACTTTCAGCTACCGGATGGCGCGGGAAAACCAACGGGGACAAAGGATTCGTATGTTGGGAATTGCCCTATCCCTCCTTGATCAAAAAAATACATTACGTGCCTTATTGGAAACCTTATTTCATCCAAGAGAAAGACATCGTACTCCAATACTGGGACGATGCCTGGATAACAGCCGGGACACAACGCTGGGAGAAAGGCACACTGACATTCAACGACGTACCGCAAGGTACAATTTACCGCGTACGCATCGAAGGAACGAAGGACCGAATATTCACGTATAAAAATGGAATGATACAATGGTACTGAAAAAATGGATACAGAAAGGCATTGACTGGTTGAGCAACCTGATTCTGGCTGCTGCCGGACTGGTTGTCCTGTGGCTCTTCCTGCTGGTCTTTGTGTATGCGTCTTTCCGTATACCAACCGACTCGATGGAACCCACGCTGGTTCCGGGAGATTACGTCTTGGTCAACAAGCTCCTGATCGGGCCAAGGCTGTTCAACCTGACAGAGGCACTCAAAGGGAAGCGGGTAAACATCCGACGCTTGCCTGGATTATACGACATACAACGCAATGACGTACTGGTCTTTCATTTTCCCCATCCTCACACGTGGGAAAAGATTGAGATGCACCTCTTCAAATACTATGTCAAACGCTGTATTGCCTTGCCGGGAGACACCCTTTCCATCAGGAACGGTATCTACCAAATCAACAGGACGGAAGAAAACCTGGGAAATCGGGAAGCGCAACATCGCATCGGACAGATGAAACCGGAAGATTTCCCGGAAGGAGTTTTCCAGACATTCCCTTACAACGAAAGCAATTGGAACTTGCAAAATTTCGGACCACTCTACATACCCAAAGCAGGAACGGAAGTCGGCATGGACCGTTTCAAATTCCTGTTATATAAAAAGGTAATCGAATGGGAACAAGGGAAAACGCTTTCCTACCGCGACTCGACCGTCTTTCTGGACGGGCATCCCATCCGGACTTACCGTTTCAGGAAGGACTATTATTTCATGGGGGGAGACAACGGCATCAATTCACAAGACTCCCGTTACTGGGGATTACTGCCCGAAGAATACATTGTCGGGAAAGTATGGAAAGTATGGAAATCGGTCGATCCTTATACAGATCGATTCCGGTGGGACCGTTTTCTGTTAGATGTAAAATAGAATCATAAAGTACGACATGAATAGATTAATGAATTATCTCATATTATTGTTTGTCAGCCTATTTTGCCTGGCACTGGCAGTTACCTCGTTCGTCTCGGCCGACAACTTGGCCGACGGACTGGTCACGGGCCGGGCATTCTGGACTTATTTGGTCGTTTTACTCGGTTCTGTTTGTCTGCTGGGTTACCTGACCGAACGGAAAAGATTACGCATCACCTGGGTGGATGGTGCCTGGAGCCTGTTCATCGGATGGGCTTGCCTTTCCTGCTTTTCTGACGGGAATGTCCTGTCTGGCAAATGCTCCTTCCTGTTATCATTACTGGTCTTGTGGTTCATCTTGCGCCTCCTGTTCCTCTTCCGCCCCGAAACAAGGGAACTCTTCACTCGTCTATGGCTGACTGTCGCCCTTGGAGAAGCTATCAGCGGCATGGCACAGCTATATGGTTTCACGTATTCCCACCATGCCCTGTTTAACCTGACCGGCACTTTCTTCAATCCGGGTCCCTATTCCGGATTCCTTGCCATCCTGTTGCCCTGGGCTTTACATGTGGCGTTACACAACCGTAAACTAACAGGGCATTATGCCTGGCTTTGCGTGCTGGTCATCTGCGTTGTATTGCCTGCCGGGAGAAGCCGTTCAGCCTGGATTGCTGCTTTGCTCGGTTCTGCCTGGGTACTGATTAGCTACTATAAAGCCGCCATCATCTCTTATACACGTCAATATCCCAAACGAATCGCGGCCATGCTACTGGCAAGTGTATTACTGCTGGCCGGAGGGGCTTATGGCATGTACCATCTCAAGAAAGATTCCGCAGACGGACGCCTGCTGATGTGGAAGGTCTCTACGCAAATCATCCGGGAACAACGGGGTTTGGGCGTAGGAGTGGGACATTTCCCGGAAGCTTTCGCCGAAGCCCAGGCCAGCTACCTGAAACATGCCTCCAGCCAGGAAAAATGGGTGGCCGGATGCCCGGAATATGCCTTTAACGAATACCTGCAAATTGCAGTAGAATTAGGAATCTTCCCCTTAATACTTTTCCTGGGGGTAGGTGGCGGTGCTTTCTTTCTGGCTGTCCGGACAAAACAATCCGGGATTTCCGGAGCGTTGATAGCCTTTGCCATCTTCGCCTTCTCTTCCTATCCCTTACAACTTCCGGACTTCTGGATTCTTTGGGTCTGTCTGTGTGCATTAGCCATTCCGACAGGATATGTGGCAGAAAACAACTGGCTTTCTGTCCAACGATTAGGGATGATCGTCATGGCTGTATGCAGCCTATTCGTGTGCACATCGGCGACAGACCGCTACAAGGCCTACGAACAATGGAACCGGCTCAAGTTGTTACACAACAACAAAGCCTACGAGGCTGCCACCGAAGGATATGTCGCACTTTATGACATACTGAAACAGAATCCCAGATACTTGTTCGAAGCGGCTCAATGCCTCAATCACAGCCAACGACTGGAAGAGGCAAGCCAATATCTCCGGCAAGCCGTACGTTACAGTTCCGATCCCATGATCCGATATGTTCTGGCAAAGAACGAACAAGAAGCCGGCAACTATCCCGAAGCCGAAAGACTACTGCTGCACGCGATTGACATATTGCCCGAACGCATTTATCCGTATTACCTGCTGGCCAACCTCTATGCAGAACCTGATTTCTACCAGCCGGATAAACGGCAAGAGATGGCTGATTCGGTCTGGCACAAAAAGCCCAAAGTAGAAAGTCAAGCCATCCGGGAAATGAGGGAGAAGGTGAAAGAATGGAAGAAAAGTAAAGATTGAATCAAAAGAACGTAGAAAGTAGCCGACAGCTGCATTCATGCAGTTTTCGACGGGGTTTCGTTTAAAGAGCGGATACGGAATATGCAGGAAGGGAAACCGCTGCGAAAGTTAGTGCTAGATCATTCAGTGTTCGGACTGGCATTACAAGGCGAACGGTTATATACTACAAGCTTGGATAATAATAACCTGGTTATTCTTTATTAAGGGGCACAACATTTAACTCATACCCATTCCTAATTGATCTTATTTCTATGCCAAAAACGGTTACTAATGATTTACGCAAGCGATTTATAGCTTGCCCTATACGTTGCTTATCCACACGAGTCACGCAACTTTCATCTTCATACGGTTCATTATAAATTGATCGGCAAATATCAATGTATCTAAGGAGATGCTTTTCTGATTTCAGAAAGGCTGCCAAATATTTGGTATCCAGGGGAGTTAAATGTATTATTAGGCCTTCTTCGTTTTTCAACATACCATCTGCATGATGAAATATCCAGCCGGTATTATACAAAGGAATACTGGATTCATCTAAATTAATTTTTTGTACAGGAATATCTACCATTTGATTAAATTCTTTTTCCGTTTTTTTTATCTTCCAAACACACCATATAAAAACTAAACAGATAAATAAACAAGTGAAAAAAGACAAATAGCTATAAGGATGAATTAAAAATTCACACAAAAAGTTATTAGTATAATAGGGAGATAAGACGATGTTTTTCTCCTCATCGTCATTTATAGAAAATGAAACAGAAGGCAATGCTACGGCTTTTTCTATTTGATTCATAGCCCCAGTAAAGGTCGATGTTTTATCAAACGTGCATAATATTTGAACATCCGTCTTGATACCGTTTTCATTCAATAATGCAGAGTAAATGCTATCCAAACGTTCTCTTTTAGGATCACTACGGATTAAATAGTACTGGTCAATCCATTCATCTTTTTCATGTTTAGGAATATTATTATCTGTAGGAAAACTATGAACTTGCTCATTGAGCAACCTTTTAATATAAATAGACTTTTCTATTTGTATAGCCTTATCAAAAAGGTTACTCATGGTTTCTTCTCGTTTTTGCTTTTGCCATAAAAATACTATTACAATAAATATCAACCAGAAAAAGACACTACACAAAGAGCCTATTTTACATACCCTTACTTGTTTATTTCTTTCCATTATTACTTTTAGACTGTTGACAAATTGTTGACGACATATAAATTCATTCCGTATAACTTACAAAGTTATAGGCTATTACAACTTTGACAAAGAATATCGCGAAATATAAACAAAATTATTTGGTTATTTAACTTTCAAATCAATAATTTTGCAAAAAATCAAAATGCAATAATAAAGTTTAAAGTCTCATGAAAAAGAAAACACTAGTTTATGTAGGAATAATCCTTATTTGTGTATGTGGTTTGTACGAATACAAACTTTCTTCAAAGGAGGTAAAGTGGTCTAATATCACATTAGAAAATGTAGAAGCTTTAGCACAAACAGAGGGGGAATTATGTTCGCTGTTATAATTATGGCGATATAGATTGCTTAGGGGCAAAAGTTGAATTTAGATATGATTATTATAACGTGGAATGGTTAAAAGACGAATGACCAAACGGAGAGTAAAAAAATAAGGAGTTGCAAACCTATCTACGATTGGCGATCCCGATAAAGCAGCACCCCCCACACTTGCTCTCCGATTCATTCACTTATAAAGAAAGAAGACAAAGCGCAATGCAAAAGTAGTAATTTATTTCGGAATGGCATACAGAATCTTCTGCCATGTGCAAATACACTTGATAAAGGGTGGATTTGTAGAAAGAAAGGTTCACCGATATTCTTTATAAATTAAAATCTAATCATCATGAAAAAAGCATTATATGCAGCAGCAGTTATCGCTACAGTCGCTATCGCTGGTTGGTCATACCAGCAGAATAAAGAAATAGAATTATCTGATCTGGCCATGGAAAATGCAAATTACGATGCAGATAAGCCTAAGGCTGTAAAGTGTGGAACTCCATGTAAGTATGATCCTCTGGATATCCATTGGTGGTCAGAAACATCTTATTGCTTGTAAGTTTTTTATAATAAAATAATAGAATATGAAACGGTTATTTTCTGTCCTTTTATTGTTTGTATTTATTTCATCGTGTCTCTCAAAAAGAGACTCTTCTCATTCAGATGAAGCTGGAGTTGACACAGATAGTAGCAGAGTGATTTCTGCGGAAAAGCTGAACTCACCAGATACTGTCCTTACATTGATGGAGGAGTATCCTGTGGAAATGGATATATATGATGATGTATTATATGTTGTTATGGCCAAAGCAGATACTTGTATTCATTTATTTAATAAACGGACTGGCAAGTTGTTAAAACGGATAGGGACGGTAGGGAATGGTCCGGAGGATGTTCTTTCTCCTGAATTTGTGCGTAACAATTATGAGAATAAAGCAATACTGAAAGGTATTGAAATGTACGATATGAATACAAGAAACAAATTCGTAGCATATTCTGATTCATTGGGCTCTTTTACGAAATTGCCTGAAGATTATTTAGGATGGGGAAGTCTGAATTTAAATCAGAAGTACTTGGTGGGAAAACATATTGGAGAGAAAAATTCTTTGTTTCAAATCTGTGATTTACGCACAAGCCAAATAACCAAAGTACCTGTGTATCCGGAACTTTCATCAACTTTAACAGACAAAGTGAAAGATAATTTATGGCTAATGTATAGTGCAAATGTCTTATGCAATTTGAATTTGCATAAAATATTTGTTTCAATGTATTATTTTGATATGATCCAGGTGTATAACTTGCAAGGAAAACTACAAAATGTCATTTGTTTAGATAAAGATGGTGATAATAATGAGGAGCAGTTTCGTAAACTATTAAATCGAAAAAATTATGTGGGTTATATTCAATGCTATGCAACTTCTGGTTATGCTTATTTTCGTCGTAGTCTGAAAAATGGTGAAACAGATGATGTCATGAATAATCAAATCGTACAAGTTGATTGGAATGGAATGGTGACTCATGTTTGGGAAGTGGGGCAGGAAATGACTTCCGGCTTTTGTATAGATCAAGACAGATACCTGTATTGTATAAAAAAAGGAGAGTTACAAAATGAAGAAGCTTTCTTTATTTTACGGTATGCCTTAAGCTAAATCAGGGATTGAAGCATGAAATGCTATTTTGTCATAGATCCGGGCGGTACTATTTATAGTGTGAGAGTCAATCCGGAAATGGACATTATATGCAAGCAGCAGTTATCGCAACAATTACTATCGCTGGTTGGAATTACCAGCAGAATAAAGGACATTTTAATACACTTAAATCATGAAAAATAGTATTCTTTTCATCATTCTGTCGTTTTCCCTTCTCTCCTG
>ERZ791716.911-NODE-911-length-15457-cov-9.483379_pt1 | contig 15457 bp, 12 predicted proteins | sample MGYA00510049_ERZ791716 | MGnify/ENA primary metagenome ERZ791716 (study PRJEB30046, sample SAMN00715135) | human gut metagenome | study: EMG produced TPA metagenomics assembly of the A metagenome-wide association study of gut microbiota in type 2... | reverse complement strand
CACATTGGCCATGAATGCCTTGGGGGTGCTGCGAGGAGAATTGACTTTGCAGGAGTATGCGCCGGAAACTTCATCGGATAAATTATTCGTCCCTTAAAAAGCTCATTTATGCGAGATATTGTATTCATACAGTATCTCGCTGATTTTTTGAAAAACGTACAAAAGAGCTTTCATTGCTCTTTTGAAGTTGTATGCCGCTGCTGCCAGCAGCACATTTACAGTATCCCCACTCACCCCTTATAAAAGTTGCGGTCTAATCGGCAATCTGACTTCAAGTGACCTGTTGTTGGTTTTACACCTGTACGTTTGCAGAAGAGCTTATGTTTTTTCTACTTCTGAAAGTGGCTGTCTGATTTCTTGGGGATATCAGGAGTCATAATCTTTGTCCCGTTAATTTCCTTCTTGTCTCTGTAGCCTCTGTCACTTGTCAGTACTTTAATCTTTCTTCCAGTAACCGTTCTATCTGTTCCAATAAAGACTTGATGGCATGATCGTCATATTCATTACGAAAAGACATGACTTCAGGAATAACACCTGTGACCGTGTCTTTGAGACAGAATGTCTTCAAAGAGTTTGGGTAGTTTATCATAATCGTGATTCCCTTTAAGATTACGCCTTAGCTCCCTGACCAGTCTCCAAACTATTGTACGTAAACGTCTGTCTGCCAGATGGCTTTTTGTCTTTGGGATGATTTCGGAAACGCTGGTCACGATAGATGGCCTTCAGCGCAAAAGTGTAGCTCTGACGTAGAGGAAGCTCCAGCTACTTCATGATGCCAAGAACTTTTCTTACTATCTTCTTATGCAACTTCGCATCTGTGGGGTAAGTGATATTCTTTTGCAGACGGAGTGAAGTCCTGCATGCCACAGAAATACTGATAATAAGCGTTATTGCTCCATTGTTCCACCAAATACCCATCTGACAGATTACGAAGGTGTTTCAGGATAAGCAAACCACACATTAAACAGATCAGCTTGCCGGGACGACTCTTGTCCTGATAATACAAAGGGTCAAAAGCTGTTTCAAATTTCCCCCAATCTATTTTGTCGGCCAACTGGTAAAGTGGGTGCGATTGGTTCAGCATGTCAGACAGACTACTGAAGAAAGAAGGGCTATTGTTCGTATTTTTAATCATAAAATCTGCAAGTTTCTCACCATAAAAATACTAAAACTTGCAGACTTATCAAAGAATATTATATTCTAATTTATTGAGTATCAGTAGATAATTTGTTCCCAGGGGACAACTAATTAAAGATAATAGAATTCATAATCTGCCACTCATGACGAGCATCAAGTACAAGTACTCCAGCTGTACTCAAATCAATAGGCTCATCCTCATCATAATTTTGTGACTGGTTTTTCTCGCCCATTGTATACAAACGATTCCGCACAATACTAAAACAAGTTTCCGTATCAATGTTATCGAGCTTAGTTATTAAGGTACGCCCGTCCTCTCCATCGGGCAACGATACCAATGTACGGTCTTCACCTGCAGTTTCGTAATTACGTAGAAGAACATCCCAATACTTTATTATTTTCCCGTTTACATCAAGCATTTGCATTTGGAAGGTAGGTATTCCTGCCTCTACATCTTCCTGATTCATAACAACCGACACGCAAAAACTATCGCCAAACACCGTACCTCTCGGTAACGAAATCGTCCCCTTAGGATAGGCTTCCTCATCAGTCTGCCAGTTCGTATCGGCACTATCCAGATAACCATCACCATTCATATCCAGCGGCAACTGCACATTCTCTGTATTACCTGGAAACCACTTGCACAAATCAACCTCATATACAGAAAACCCATTGTTCACTGCCGATCCTGCCAGTGCACAGTCATAATCCATACGTGGATTCATGCCGTTTATCACATTATCCTTATGAAAATCGAAAGCATCATCCACACTTCTGAATCCTCCGAAGATAATAGTCTGATTACGTTTGGTCGCAACTAGCCGCAGCTTAGCCACACTACTGCCGTTTACCTGCACCGGCACACGGGTAAAATAGCCGAACGTACCCGCTACCTGCCGGCGGGCTACCATCAGTCCATGCTGTGCCTCTGCTTTAGCACTCAGTTTGGAAAGAATCACTCCATTTTCCACCCAAAAAATTTCTGCACCTGCAAAAACTTCTTCAGCATACCCTCCATTAGGGATAGTTACGGTTTCAGTCTGATTGTAATAATCCCCTACTTCTACACCTTTAAACGGCTCATAGCCTCCGTAAGTTCCGCTTTGGTAACCAATTACATATGCCATGTAATTCTTTCCTTCCTCCAGACACTCACTGCCGGTAAGCGTAATCGTGGCATATCGCCCCTGTCTGTCTTCCGTACTCCAGGGATAACTTGCTTTGTTATCTGGATTACTCCAGTTTTCAATCGTCTTTTTATATACCACCTTTGCCGGGCTCTGATACTCCACAATCAGTATACTGAGCTTGTCGAACGTCTGCGTAGGTGTAACGCTCGAAATAGGACGGCGTGATGTGACAGTAGCCGGATTCACCCCTTCTCCACCTTCAAAAAGCTCGCCCACACTTTCTACCGCTACAGTAAACGTCTGCTGCAGTGGCTTCCCATTCTGTCCTTCTGCATCAAGCGACGACGAATCGCTGCAGGCAGAAAGAAGCATCAGGACGATGCCTGACATATAAATCAATCTAGTATATTTCATAAGTTAATCATCCAATTAAGAAACTTCATACCCTTGTAACTACCTTACACAGTGCCAATTGTTATTGCAACACGCCAGAACAGTCTATAGGTTTTGACGGAATCCCCAGACAATAAAAATGATTTGCCTCAATCGGGAAAAGATACTTGTCGAGGTCGTCGATAATACCTGTGCCTATATCAGTTTCGTCTTCGAAATCAAGCCCGTCGCTATTTTGCCAAGGCTTTATCAACCGTACCTTTTTGCTGGAACCTACAATACCGGTCATGGAGGTAGTAACAAACTCCGCTACAAGCGTATAGTCGTACAGCTCCCTGTCTGGGATATTGACAGGCAGCATAAATGCCGTCAGGGAACATTTGTAAGCATAATCAGAAACGACTCCTGAGCCAGGTTCTGGAAGATATAAATCATCCTTTGTAAAGGTCTTATCCATCAGTACCCTGCCCTCTTCGTTGAAAGAATCATTCCCGTAAGGGCTGGTAATATAATCTGTAATTCCACTTGCTGCTGGAGCACTGGGCAATAGTTTCACTTGTGTATTCTGTGAATTATAAAGCAATATTCTCACGCGCTCTACTTCCTTCGGAATCAGATTCAGGCAAACCTGCAGACCTGCGACTCTGCGCCACAAATTAATCTCACCAATATTCTTGTCACTCTCCGATGCCGGCTTGAAATCTACGTACCCCGTAAAGAATTCCGAATGTGCCATATCAGTCGGAGTTTTACCTTCTTGAAGTGTAATCGGATCAATCAGCTTACTGCCTGTCTGAATAGACTCAGGCAAGCCATAGGTTTCTTTCGAGTTCATCCCGTCATAGTCTGGCATATTATCTTGCCCTGTCGCTCCATCTACACCTACCGCTACCAGCCGGTAAGTTTTTCCGACCGTAAATGTATAAGCAAACGTATACCGCATTACTGCCGTTTCATTCGGAAGATTATTAGCTCCAAAGTATTCTCTCCACCCCACATTAAAGCGGGCTTTACACTCACCATCGGTCCCAGCTTCGTCCATTTCGTAAATATAGAGATATACATCCGTAACGTGCTGCACACCACGAATATTATTTCCATAATCTCCATCATAAACCGGCAAGGAAGTACGGGTCTGCAAGTCACTCTGAGCCGCAATGGTAACCGTTACTCCCTCAACAGTCTGTATCGGTTCATTCTCCTTGCTGCATGAGGCTCCCAACAGGAGGAAGCCACACACAGTCAGGGCACAAAATACAGCATGTATGAATTGTTTCATTTTCATAACCTACTTTCCTTTCATTCTTTTACGAGATAGAAACGTCCGTCATTACTCTTCATCGCACCTGCATTTACTGTAAGCGAAGTACCATCCAGCAGGTAGCGCTTTCCTGTCTGCTTGTCAACCAGTGTCCATCCCTTCCAGTTGCTGCCATAGTCCAAAGTGAATTCTGTCTGTTGCGAACCGTCCTTTACCATGAATCCTAAACCCACACGAGTTGCATTACTCATTTTCTGAATATCGAGCGCACGCTTGTCGGCTACGGTATACACCTTTACCTTCGGCATAAAGTCCTCGTCAATCAGTGAAACAATATCCTCCTTCGCATTGTATGCATCCGATGCTCCGGCACTGCGAATCAGCGAACAAGAACTTACAGAGTTACCCGATACAGCCGAGATTTTCATTTCGCCTGCTGTCGGAACAGAAGCACTGCGGGAACTTCTGGTTGCGGTACTTGCAGAAGGCTGTACAAACATATCCGAGGTATAAGTTATATTAACATTGTCTGAAGTATAACCTTCTAACGCCTCTACATAAAATGCCTGCAACGGTGCAATGGTGTTGCTCTGTTCTCCAGCTACATTAAAGCTTAAATCTCCGTTTTTACCTAAGGAAATTCTGACCAATCCCTCTTCTTCTCCGAAAACACTTTCAGAATCTATGATACGGATAGCCTGAACAAACTGTTTATTTTCTGTCAGGAATGTCTTTATATCCAGATAACTCATAAACGGATTGCCTGCCACAAAATAGGTAGCTCCTTTTCCATCATTCCGCAATTCAAAAGTAAATGAATTACCTGCATTCTCCGGATTAAATCCACTCACTTCATAAGCAAATTTTCCATTCATATTTCTTGCTTCTACCGGCAAAGTTTCTTTTTTAACACATTCGCCGGAAAGCGTATAATAATTGTACTCGGTATATGCTTTCGGGAAACGAAGACGATAAGAAGTCCCCCAATCATTTCCAACCATCATCTTGATGCCCTGTGCCTGCTCGTACGGCTGAGCCACGGCATTGAATGTACGACTCCAGTCGGCAGTAGCAACTACAGTACCGTTAGTACCAGAAGTTGCAGTTGTAACCGCACGACTGTACATTTTCTGACGTACTATCGGATTGTGTCGCACTTCACGATAAGTATCCTCCTTCAGCGGAGTAAAGTATGCCGGCATCTCAGGCGAAACAAACATATCGCCCGTAATCATGCCGTGAAGTGGAGTAGAAATCATATGATACATACCGCTTTGTACTTCCATTTCCACGTATGCACAGTCATACTCCAGATATTGTGTATTGAGTACAGCTGCTCCCGGTTCGAAATGAATATTCGCACAATAGTTACCGCCATAGAATTTATCTACACTACCCCAAGCTTTTAAGTTCGGATAACGTGTGGCTCCTGCAGGAATCACCACATTGGTACATCCCCAAGGAGAACCGTCCGTCCAGTTACTCCAGTTGTTCCAGTCGGTATCTGACGCACTTCTCTTCCAGGTAGTCTTCAGCGGATGTACCTGAGCACGCATCCCGTTGTAAGTAGACAATCCCGAAATAGAATAATCGCCTACCGGCAATGACAATTCAAAGAAATAGCCCTTATCATCCTGCTGCAATTCAGCCTTCTGTTCTATCTTCTGTCCGTTGCCGTTATATGGATAGCAGGTAAATGTAAGTTCAGTACCTAATAGCTCAGATTTAGCATCGACAGAGATACGTACATTGCCCAAATAGGTTGTTTCATCCACACAAACATGTTCGGTTATACTCTTATATGCAATGTCGGTTTCTCCTTGATCATCCGGTTCTTCCGCACAGTCGGGAATACCATTCCCGTTGGCATCCGGACGGATATAGAAACCCGACAGCCAGACTGTTTCGAGCGCATCTGCCAATGAAGGGAACGAAATACGTACTTCATCGTAACCCTGTAAAGGAGTAACCTCCATATAAGCCAGTCCGGCATCGCTTATCACCTCGATGGAAGCCAATCCGCCGGAAGTAGACTCACTTGCTACCGCCTGTCCACCATTGTATGCAGCTATTGTCACATTCTGAAGAACAGACGCATTCAGCACATATCCCGGCGTACGGAGTATGGCACCCAGCGGCTGTCCGCCTCTGATGGAATTAAATTTTACAGCCACGGTAGAACGGCTTATCAGGCTGACTCCAGCTACAATAGAAGCCGCTGTCTGCTGACTGTTGTCGATTACGTACGACAGGTTGTTCATGGTAGCCCCCACACTTGCCGCCGACGAAGATTTTGTTTCCGCATAGTTGATAGTCGCCCCATGCTTCTGTGCCGTGATCATTTCCATACAAGCCTCCGATGTCCCTGCATACTCTTCGCAAGTAGTGGGTTCGTAGAAAGCATAATACAAACGGAAGGTATTCAAATTGACATTCAGCAAGCCTGCAGTCCAAAGCTCCACCTGATCGAATGTCTTATCTGTTTCCACATAAAAACGTAACTTGCTTCCGTCGTTTCCTACCAGTCCCACTCCTATCGCGTCATTTTCTGCCGTCAGTCCGGAAAACACTTCTTCACCATCTTTATACAGTCTGATAAAGAAAAACTTCAAGACATCGGCACCCAGCAGCTGATTATTTGTCTGCATCACAAATCCCACGCGGGTCTTTCCTCCTTGCGGAGCAATGTCTTGAGAAGAATGTACACCAGCCAGACTGCCAAACTGAATCAAGCTCAATACATTGGTAGCTTCTGCATAATTAGTATAATCACCATCAACCAGATTCTGGCGGTTGTTTATCTTATTGAACAAAGAAATACCTCCCTGTGATCCACTGGATTCAACCACCGTATACTGTCCTTGGTTCGCAGAAGTATTAATCATCATCGTATTACAACCCGCCACAGCTTCTTTTTTATTGCGATGAATCACCGCATACGACCATGAAGTTTCTTTTTCTTCTCGGGTATATACAGCCTTTACTGCATAGTCACCATTTACGGTCATGCCGGTCATGTGGTTGCCCGATATAGAAGGAGATGTAGCTCCGCTGGGCCAACTAATAAGTGAATAGCTTACAGTACCATCCGATGGTGTCGGGAGGTTGTAATAATCGGTAGAAATGGTATCATTGCCAATGGTAAAATAAGAGGATACGTCTATCTCTACCGGGTCGCGGGAGTAGGCGTAATGAACTTGCACTGCTGATAACAAATTAATACCAGAAGGTAAATCCAGTTCCAATCTTTGGGCATTCTCTTTTGTTAATATCATGCTAAACTCTCTTGCACCTCCTGCTAAAGCAGATACTCCGATACCACTTTCCGTATTAATGCTTTGAGGATTATTATCACTTGTGTCATAGGCATTTAATTTAGTCGCTCCTAATGAAATAGAAGCTAATCCACCTCCAGCTGTATAATATCCTACTTCTGAACCAACGGGTATCGTCGCTCCAAAATCTACACGACATGTGAGTCCACCACCCAATAGTCCGCTTATAAGTTCACATACCGGTCCATCAATTAGACTCTCGTTTACTAAATCTCCTTTCGACAAAGGATGTAGTGGTCTTTCCTGCTCAGCGTAAGGATATTCATGTTTTTCTGCCGCTATCTTTTTAGGATTCTCCCCCACAAACGCATAGTAGAACTCCAGTCCACTAAGTACATCGACATCAATGGAAGCACAACCGATGCGTACCTCATCAAAAGGTTTAGTAGTAGTAAATGAAATTTCACTTAAACCTCCGGATACATTCAAGAGATTTAAGTTTAGTAACTTAAAATTATCACCACTTCCTGATGTAGAGGAACCGTCTTGTTCTTTGCCTTTTAAATAAGTCTTTACCCAAAAGCCTTGCAATACATTTAAGCTTAGTAAACCTCCTGGGTCTTTATACAAGAATCCGACCTTAATGACATTAGAAGAATCGTAGTAAACACGATTGACATCTTTTACAGACAAAATTGGAAGCCCTGCATTTACCTCTGCCAATCCCTTCAGACTAACAAAGTTATCTAAGTTCTTGTCTACCAAATATTCCAACTTATTATCCGAGTTACTTAAAACGCCTACCAAATTCTTGGTTATCTGGTTGATTACTCTTCCTTCACCCACCAAAGGGACACGACAATTGGGCTTGTATGTAGCACCGTAGGTAGCATCCTGTACCACATCAAGTCCCGAGGTACTTGCAGCCTCAGCACGTGTTCCGCCTTGTTCGAAAGATTGCACCGAGGGAAGTAAATCCTCATCGCGGCATGAATAAAATACAACTGTCAGCAGTGCAGCCAGAAACAGCGGCACCGATGCAGACCATTTCTTTCCGGCTATTCGACAGGCGGAAAGAAAACTCCTTTGTCTGGATGTCTGGAAAAATACGCTCATTATCTTTAAATTTTATAGTTTTTACAATATTTCTTCACTTCCCCGTCGTGCATAAAACGGTACTACCTGACTGCGGTTTTACGCGATTCTTTCTCTGAATAATGACGGAAAGCTGCCTGGCTCTTGCCTTCGGAATAATCATGAAAGACAGGCAGTCTTCCGGCTCCGATTCGTATCGTTCATGAAAAATCTCACTGTTGCCGGCGTCTTGCAGAAGAGCTTTTTGTTACTTGACTTCGGAAATTCAAAAAACAGGGTAAAATAGTATTGCCTGAAAGTCAGGCAATACTATTTGATTTATCATTCTGAAAATTAATCCAATTCCATTCCGTGAATCACTTCCCAGTTATCGTTTACTTTCAATACAAGTTCTTGCTTGTTGTTCAATGATTCTGGTTTGTCATTTGGATTTTCTGGATCTGGATCAACACCCGGCTTTTCGGGATTAGCTTCATCATTCATTCTGGTACCAATACCATACAAGTGGTTACGTACAAGGCTGTAGGTGTTTGCAAGTTCACCAGAAAGAGAAGTGCTCCAGTCAGTAGATCCACTATTCCAGCATGTAATTGTTTGCTTCAACTGTTCATCCGTTGAACCCAAATTCACTTTCCAGCTTCTAAGTACCTTTTCACCTGCATTTGTCAATTGCAAAGTCAAAGTCTGTTTTCCATCTACATGTGCAAACGGGATAACAAATTCACCACCAAAAGCAGAACCTTTCTGGAAAGTAGGATATGTACCAGCTGCAGGGCTGCCACTAGGTCTACGTGGATTTTTCCAGTTTTCACCCGCATCAATCAAATTATCACCGTCCTCATCCTTAATAGCAGTAAACCATTCATTCAAATCAATAGTGCTGATCACATAAGCGTAGTCTCCATCAGCTTTACCATTGGTACCGTTTACTACATATTTTACATTAGCATCATTACCAGAACCATTTCCAGTAAGATCAAAGCTATTGAAATTACCAAGAACCAATGACTGATTCTGAGCACTTGCAACCAGTTTCAGATACTTGGCACCTTCCATAAAAGGAATATCTTTAACGTAGGCAAAAGCACCTGCTACCTGACGGTTCAGTACTACCGGTTTCTTGAAACCTTTTCCCTTTTCAACAGTCAATTCCATCTGTCCGGCAAAGATTTCTTCACCTGCAGTACTACATGGCAACACCATGTTTTCGTTGAAAGCACTTTCTTTTGTAACATTTGTGACATTAGTCAAAGTATAAGCACTGCTATTGCTATAACCTACCGCATAAATCTGATAAGTACCGGCAGCAAGTTTATCTGCATCCTTCAGTTCAATAGTAGTCTGGCGACCGTGACCACCGGTAGTATATACTGTTGAAACATCATCAGTATTCCAATCAGAAATTTCTTTTACATACTTTACATTACCAGCACCATCACAAATCCACAGCTTCACATTTTCAATAGTCTGTTTAGCCTCAGCACTATACAGCGGACGTCCGGCACGGGTAGCCAGTCCGTCGCCACCATTTTCCACCTGAAGTGTGATAATCTGAGCACCGTCAGCTACACTCTCTACACCTGTTCCATCTTGCACATAGACAACTTCCTTGTCGCAAGAGTTGAACGACAATGATGCCATCAAAGCCATTCCCAATAAGTAATTTTTCTTCATACTTAAAAATTTAAATATAAATAATAACATTATCAATAATCGGTCAATCAATCCAGTTCCATACCGTGTAGTAACTCCCAGTTATCATTTACCCGAAGGTAAATCTCGAAGTCTCCCTCACCGCTTCCGCCTTCGTCTACATACACATACTTCAGGATGGTAATCTCGTTACGCCCCATGGTGATGTTTACGTCCTGTGGCTCCAGCGTAGGATAATAAGCAGCTCTGCCCTGACTTCCGGCTGCCGATTTGTCGATAAACATCACACTCAGCGTAGAACCTTCGTACGACGGCGACGGACACATCAGGGTTTCGCTCTTTATTTCACTGCGTATCTCCTGCCAGTCGAGCTCGGTATGTATATCGGTCAGGGTGGAATACTGGAAACCATTGTCTACAAAATTGTAAATATCCTGTATATCCTTGGTGGAGAAGTCGATGTTATCGGGGATTCCCTCCGCCTTGATAAGCAAGTTGCCCTTGGTACGCTCCATGGCAAGCGAATGTTCTTCGTTGCCGTAACGATAGTCGAACGTAGCACTTGCCAGATAGATGTCGTTTGCCGCCGCACCCACAGCTTCCATTTCTGCCGTAGTAGCATCTTCTCCCAGCGGTTCATCGCTCTTCATGTTTCCCCATACGGTAAGAGTATATTTTCCATACGGCAACGACTCGGGAAGAGTGATAAGCTGAGTCTGATTATCGTTGTCTACCAGCGCATTTTTCTGCTCTGCCACTACCTTTCCTTCGGCATCGTGTACAATGTAATATAGCGTGCTCACGTAATCGCGAAACGGCAGGTTTTCTGCCTTGCGCTCCATCAGTCCCAGCTTCACGGCATCGTCGATGTTGAAGTAATTCTTATCTTTTACTGTAAGCGTAACCTGCAGCGGCGGACAGGGAGGAATGGAGTCGCGTATGCAACTGCTCCACAGAAGACACACAGCCACCGGCAATACATACAATATCTTTATTCCTTTACTCATAGTCTTTTCCTCCTGTCAATGCTTGAAATGCCGGTGTCGTAAGGTAAGGAAGGAAATCCGGCTCTGTTTGCATTCGTTCCTTCAATCGGCTGTCGGGCAGCGCATGTTCCAAACGGGCTGCTACCTCGTCTGCCTCTTTCTGCATACGTGCAGCCACCAGCGCACGTACGTATTCTGCCAGCGGAGTGTGGTCTTCGCAGCGATCCATAATGGAAGCCGCATGCTGTGTATCGCCAACACTGAGCGATACAACCGCCGCATTCACGTCTTCGTACCCCCGCATCAGCGTGTATGCCTCTTGCAGCTTTCTTTCCTGTGCCTTAAGCAATGCCAGGTTGTAGCGCGCCTGAGGCAGTTCGGTATTGGTCTGAAGCAGCTCAATAGCTTTTTCGTTGTTTCCCTTATATACATATACGGCTGCCTTGGTATTCAGCACCTCGGGTGAATATTCTTTCAACCCGTTGAGCACAGCTTCTGCCTCGTCTGCCTTGTCTTCACGCAGCAGAAGTACCGCCAGATTATTGGCTGCCACCTGCGACTGCGGGAAGTAGTGCAGAATGGTACGGTATACCTCCTTCTTCTCTTCGGGAGTCTTCTTCAGGGTCGATACGCGCAACAGCTCTTCTTCATTGAAGGCATCGGGACGCTTGCCGTACATGTCGAGCAGTTCGGCATCGGTAGTGAAACTCTTCAGTGTATATGTATATACGTATTCTACCTTGCGGTCTTTCTGCAAGTAATTGTTTTTGATGTCGTTCCAGCAAGACAGACGGCGGATATAGCGTTCTGCCACATCGTCGTTCTCGGCATTATACTTATCTAATATCTCTCTTACCTTCAGCGAGTCGGGGTGTCCGTCGGCAATCATTGCCTGCAGCACCGGCATCCAGCCTTCGGGACGGGAACCGACACTGAAACGTGAAGCCTGCGACGCACTGATATGAAGCTGGTCTACCAGCCAGTTTTTGGCAGAATTGGCACGGTTGCGCGACAAGGTAGTATTGAAAGCATACGAACCGTCAGCCGATGCCATACCGTAAATGCTTACCCTGTTCAGTGTGGCAAGCGAGTCTGTCACGATTTTCTGCAGCGTAGCAAGCATACGGTTCATCTCGTTGCGGTTATCACCCAGCGAGAGGTTGATGTCGTAACGGTTTATCACGAACTGCAACAAAGCTTCTCCTCTGCCTTCCATAACCTTGGGACGGATAACAAACTCTGGCTCAATCCAGTTCAGTTGAAGCGATTTCTTAGGTTCTATCAGCGTAGGGATATTGTTGATGTAAGCAATATCTACGGTATCGGCAATACCACACTCACCACATCCGTTGGTAGAAAGTACGGCCACAATGCGTCCGCCGTCAATATCGGCAGGCACGGCTACCCGTTCGGAATAGGTTACATCGTACTCCTTGCGGTTGTTTACCTTGCGTGCGACATTTGCCAGTGTATCAACATAGCCGTCGAGAAGTACACGGCGGTTCATTTTCTTACTATAGATAGGAGCATCGAACACCATAGGAGTGTATTCTGCCAGCATAGAGTCTTTCTGCAGCAACTGCGGAACAACAATGAGGCGGGTGCGACCTGTAAAGGCCTTTGCCGGAATGTGAATATTCACATCCACACCCACAGTAGACATGCTGTCGGGGATCAGTGTACGCACCGGTGTTACCACAACTTTCTTACTCATACCCGATGATGCACAGCCGGCTACTCCAAGCCACAAGCATCCAGCCCAGATTAAATATGTATATCTGAATTTCATATTGCAAACGTTTAAAAGATATAAGAAACCGATACAGCCAATTTTGTAAGCCCCCAATAATCTTTGGTCTTGTCTTCATGGCACTTACTGCAAGGAATGCGGGGACTCTCCTTATACCACAGGCGAGCGTATCCGGCACCAATCAGCGCTTCCAGATTCCAGTGCGACGACAATATCCAGTTGTAGCCATAGGTTACTCCCCCTCCGGCCAAGTAACCGTCGTATCGCTTATCACTGAAACCTCCATAATATTGTGCTCCATGCAAGTGAGCTCCTACAAAATGACCTTCAAAACTCTCGCAGAACCAGTATCTCAATTCTGGTTGCACAAGCCAGAAACGCATCTTTCTGTCATCCCTAAACGTCCAAGGATTGTATGCCAGCTGCCAGTCGGTAGTAAACTTTCGGCTCAAACCAATTTCAACGCTGGCATTGGGGGTAGTAGCTCCCCAATAAAGAGCATTTGTCTTCAAAGCTACGTTTTGAGCATTTCCGTTTCCTCCGAAACACAGAAAGGCACATAGAAAGAGTAATTTTCTATATTTCCGTATCATCTACACTATCATTTTATTTTTTTGCAAAGGTAAACAGCAACGGAAATACAAAAATTACAAATTCACGTCAAATAATTACGATTTACAATCACCCTATAATTCTAGTCAACCTATACAGTTTTTCCAATTGCTTCTTTTCGTATTTCTTTAGGAGTCTTTCCAAAATATTTTTTACAGAATGTATCCAGATACGAGGTTGAAGAGAACTTATATTTTTCGGCAATCTCACTAAATGACAAATTGCTCAAAGCAATATCGCGCTTCACAAACTCCTGTTTACGTAATAAGAGCCAGTTTTTAGCTGTTTCATTGAAAGTTTCCTTAAAGTGCCGATTAAACGTACTCTGACTCATATTTGCCTGTAAAGCAAAATGCTTGACATCAAATATCTTGCGGCTATTCATTAATACAAAATCCTTAAATTCTAAATTTTGGCCCAAAACGGGATAGAAAAACAAAGCCAGTTCTTCTTTTGTATATCCGGCACGCAAATACAAGAAAAGTTCATCACGCTTTATCTGATGATAGTGTATGCACCCCAATCCCTCTTTTAAACAATCTACTAGTAAAGAAAAGAAACTTTGCAAGCGTATATCTAGTTTCAAGCAATATGGATTTTGACAAGTGCTTTCAGATATAAAATGCGACAACTGTTGAATGGAAAAACGCGAGCACAACTTCAAATCGTTTGTAAACGAACATAATAATAAGGTCGTAGCTTTCCGAGCAAAGGTCGTTATTTGTTTATTTTTTGGAAGTAAAAACATATACCCCAATTGAGGAGTAAAATATTTATCTATTTCATATCTTATCTCAATATCTCCTTGTAACAAAATAACCAAAAAAGTTGTATTAAGAAACCGACGCTCCACAGTATGCCCTTCGGGAATCTCCATCAACGTAAAAACTTTATTGAATTCTTCCGCATAATTAGTACACGAAATATGTTCATTTTTATACAAGAGTGTCATGCCTTTTCACTAATTAGGTTAATACTTACTCCTCAAAAAGCTTCTTTGACTTGTGAAGAATTATGCATATCCATTTATAAAAACGCAACAAATATAATTAATTTTACATATAAAAAACACAAAAAAAAGCTTTATTTCCTAACACAATAACCAGATTTTTGATGTTGTCACGAATGGTTATATAGGTATAGCTCGCACTCAAGAAGAGATAGATTCTCTCATAATGAAATGAAAGGTCGTAAATGGATAGATGCGGAACAGGAACGCCGCCATCTACGTCTGGATTTTTTCGGTAAGGAACGTAAGAAGTGTGATGCAGAACTTATGAGTGCCGAACAGATACTTTCGTGCATAATCAACATTCCCATCAATGGAGCAGACCTGATACTTGACCGTGTCTTTGACAACGTGGAATTCAACAGGATAGATGATGAGGTATTCCGCCAACTTGTAAAAGCCCGATTGTCTTATCCTGCAAGCAAGGCTGCCACAGTGGAGTATCTGAAGAATCATTTTTATGATGTCACTACACTCTATTTTGAGTCGGATTATGAGGATGAGCTTCGCAAAACCGGTTTCTCCAAGGAAGGGCGTCACCAGAACCCTCAGATTATATTGGGACTGTTGGTCAGCATTGGCGGCTATCCGCTTGCGTATTGCATTCATGAGGGCAACAAGTACGAGGGGCACACGATGCTTCCTGTAGTGACGGAATTTTCATCGGATTGATTTAATTACTATTTGTATAATGTGACAGTGATTCAGGATTTATTTGATTTGTCGGCTGAATTAATTGGAGCTTGGGCAAGTATTTTTTGAAATCTCCTTGCATATTCTCTGTTTCACAGTGCGGGATTTGTATTTCACATTGTGAAATATGTATCCCACACTGTGGTTTTTGTATCCCACAGTGTGAAACAGAGAATTCTTCCCTGCGTTTCGAAGAAAAGACGCTGAGAAAGAGGACTTTATGTGGATAATGATGATTTTTGTCAAAAAGCAGGTACGGAGTGAGATATAGAGACTTCCCGGAAGCTGCGGTAATGGCACAAAAAAACGGCTTTAAAGGGTATTTATAACTCCTTTAAAGCCGTATATAATGTGGTACCTTTTCTACTTAATTACTGTTCATATTCCTTCTTCCGCTTCGGATTCATAGGGAACCAGCCTTTCAGCACGCGTTCGCGCTGTTCGAAGACCTCCTTGATGGTCC
>ERZ791716.884-NODE-884-length-15754-cov-4.501306_pt1 | contig 15754 bp, 11 predicted proteins | sample MGYA00510049_ERZ791716 | MGnify/ENA primary metagenome ERZ791716 (study PRJEB30046, sample SAMN00715135) | human gut metagenome | study: EMG produced TPA metagenomics assembly of the A metagenome-wide association study of gut microbiota in type 2... | reverse complement strand
CAATCTTGATATTAACCACCTCTTTACCCACACGCACTGGCTCAATGTCAGGGACGGAAAATCGGGTACTGTGGATTATCTCAATACTGCAAGAAATCCTTACAAGATGTGTCCTGCGTACATTCTGCCTCATTGGGTAGCTTTTAAAGCTAAGGTACAATCTTATCTTAATTCTGGTTCTACACCGGCAACTCCTACACCTGCAAAACAGCTTTATCGAGTAAGAAAAACATGGGCTGATGCTAAGTCGCAGATTGGGGCATATTCCTCATTGGAAAATGCGAAAAAAGCCTGCAAGACGGGACATTCTGTCTTTGATGCAAATGGGAATGTTGTTTTCAGCAATGGAAAGTCCTATGCAAAAGGTGCAAAGGTAACACTCAAAAATACCGCACTTTACGCATCCGCAGCTGCAAAAACAGGTGTGAAGCGTTCCGGCACATATTATCTTTACGACGGCATCGTTGTCAACGGCAGAATGCGTGTGACAACTAAGCCGGAGTTTTGCGGCAATACACCCATTGGCAAGTATGTGACTGGTTGGGTAAATAAATCTGACATCTGATTATCTCAAAATTTTTTCTATCCCGGAGTTGTTAAAACTGCTCCGGGATAATTTTTATCACAAGAGCTGACTTTTTTCCGAAGTATGAATGGGGGCATTTTAATGAAAGAAAATCACGATGAACTCGGCTATTTTATGGCGCAGAAAATCACCGAAAAAATGCTTGAAAAAGGACTGATTTCCTTTGACGAATATGACAAATTAACCGCATTAAACCGCCAGACTTTCTCACCCCTTTACGCCGACTTATTGCCGAAAAGACTTGATATATCGCCAAATTTAGTTTAATATGTTCATACCGAAAGGAGGGAAAGTCAATGGCTGTTACAAAAATTGACGCAAGACCGCAGCCGAAAACGCCTAAGAAAAAAGTGGCTGCCTACGCAAGAGTATCGACCGATAATCTTGACCAGAAAGAGAGCCTTGACGCACAAAAAAAGCATTATGAAATGTACATCAAAGCCCATTCAACTTGGGAGTTTGCGGGACTTTACTTTGACGAAGGCGTTTCCGGAACAAAATCTGAAACGAGAAACGGTTTGCAGAATATGCTCCGTGATTGCAATGCAGGAAAAATCAATTATATTTTGACGAAATCAGTCAGTCGTTTTGCCCGAAATACCGTGGATTGTCTGCAAATTGCACGTAATTTGAAAGACAAAGGCATTTTCATTTACTTCGAGAAAGAGCATATAGACACAGGAAATATGGACAGCGAGTTGATGCTTTCCATTTTCAGCAGTTTTGCGGCGGAGGAGTCTATTTCGATTTCCGAAAATGAAAAATGGGCTATCCGAAAGCGATTTCAGGACGGCACTTACAAACAATCCTATTTACCCTATGGATATGTGAAAAACGAAAATGGTGAAATGATACCCGATAAACAGGAAGCTGAAATTGTCCGCTGGATTTTCAATCTCGCCATAAACGGACACAGCACACATTCCATTTGCAAGCTGCTCCGTGAAAGAAACGTGCCTACAAGAAAAGGCGGAAAATGGAGTTCTTCCACCGTTCGTGATATGCTGAAAAATGAGAAGTACATGGGTGACGCTCTTTTTCAGAAAACCTACACAGACGGCAATTTCCGCAGACATGAAACCAAAAATTCGTCAAAACAAATCTTCATTGAGAATCATCACGAGGCTATAATAAGCCGTGAGATTTTTGAAACTGCAAACCGACTTTTAGAGCAGCGAGCTACTGAAAAAGGCATCATCAAAGGGCAAGGAAAGTATCAAGCCCGATATGCTTTTTCGGGAATTATCGTCTGCGGAGAATGCGGCGGAACTTTCAAGCGGAGAATCCACGACCACGGTTCTGAAATCGCATGGGCTTGTACCACACATATTGATGACATTCAGAAATGCTCTATGAAATATATCCGTGATGATGCATTGAAAGCGGCTGTTACGACCATGATCAATAAGCTGATTTTTGGCAGAAAAATAATACTTGTACCGTATATTGCAGGATTAAAAAAATGCAATGCAAATTCCGAGGAAATTCAGAAATTGAAGGTAGAACTTGCAAAGGAATCAGAAAAAATTGATGTTCTTCGGCATCTTCTTGCGGACAAGATCATCAAGCCTGCAATGTTTATTCAGGATCAGAACGCAAGTAACAAGCGTTCAGAGGAGCTTCGCAGGCAGATCACGCAGTTGAGTCAGATTGATACTGGAAATTCCGAAATGGTTGCAGAAACCGAGAAACTCTTGCATTTCCTTGACAGTGCAGAAATGCAGACGGAGTTTAAGGACTTTTTTGCAACGGATTTTATTGAGAAAATAATCGTATATGATCGCCACAGCATCGGCATTCAGCTGAAATGCGGACTGACGTTAAAGGAGGCACTGCTATGAGCCACATTCCCTACGGCTACGAAGTAAAAGACGGAAAAATTTTTATTGTAGAAGAAGCCGCTGATAAGGTCCGTCAGATTTTTCAGAATTATGTATCGGGCATGAGTTTGACAGAATCCGCAAAAACAGCCGGACATCCAATTACCCACAGTATGGTAAAGCAGCTTTTACAGAGAAAATGTTACATCGGTGACAGCTTTTATCCTCGAATCGTGGATGAAAATTTATTCCGTCGAGTTCAGATAGAACTGCAAAAACGTCAGAAATCTACGGGAAAGACAAGACGAAAAGTGCCGGTAATACGCACAAATTTTGTGCTTTCTGATGAAAGAGAACCGCAAGAAAATTTTACAAAGCAGGCAGAATATTTATACAGTCTGATAGGAGTGAAATAAATGGTTAGAACAATCCCACCAAAACCGCAGATCGGCAACAACGCCGCACGGCATACGGAAACGGTCAAAAAACTGCGTGTTGCCGCCTATGTCAGAGTTTCTACGGAAAACGAGGAACAGCAGACCAGTTTCGAGGCACAGTATGAGCATTATTATGACTACATCACGAATCACCCTGCATGGGAATTTGCAGGCATATATGCCGATGACGGTATATCAGCAGTTTCGACCAAATACCGTGAGCAGTTCAACAAAATGATTCAGGATTGTATGGACGGCAAAATTGACTATGTTGTCACAAAAAGCATATCACGTTTTGCCCGAAATACCGTGGATTGCTTGAATTTTGTCCGCAAGCTGAAGGACAAGAATATCCCTGTGTTTTTCGAGAAAGAGGGCATTGAATCCACCGACCAGCGCGGTGAAATTATGCTGACAATTTTGGCGTCGCTTGCACAACAGGAGTCGGAATCGCTCAGTCAAAACGTGAAAATCGGTATGCAATATCGCTTTCAGCAAGGAAAAGTTATGGTGAATTGCGCCTGTTTTCTGGGCTATGATAAAGACGCTGACGGAAAGCTGGTGATAAATCCTGAACAGGCAGAGGTTGTAAAGCGAATCTTCCGTGAATATCTTGAGGGTGCAAGCTGTATCAAAATTGCCAAAGGCTTAGAGCGTGATGGAATGCTCACAGGTCGTGGCAAAACACGCTGGTATGACAGCACGGTCAAAAAGATATTGGAAAATGAAAAGTACATGGGCGATGCACTTTTGCAAAAAACTTATACCACCGATTTTTTACAGAAAAAGCGAGTGAAGAATACGGGCATCATGCCGCAGTATTATGTTGACGATGATCACCCCGCAATCATTCCGAAAGAGCTGTTTCTTGCGGTGCAGGAGGAAATGGCAAGGCGTGGCTCAGTCGAGGACTGCAAGGGCAGAAAGCGCAGTTTTTCAGCGAATCACTGCTTTACAAGGCTGATTGTCTGCGGTGAATGTGGAGATCAGTTCAACAGAATTCACTGGAATAACCGTGGTAAAAAATCCATTGTGTGGCGATGTGCGACACGGCTCGGCAAAAAGGGAGAATGCAACGCTAGGACGGTAAATGAAGAAACTTTGAAAGATGCTTTTGTAGAGGCACTTAACCAGATTCTTGCCGAAAAACAGGAATTTCTTCAGCAATTGAAAAAGAATATTGAATGTGTTCTGACAGGTGCAAATCCTGATGATACAGCAGAAATTGATGCAAAACTTGCAGATCTTGAACGCCAGCTTGTCGCAAAAGCCGAGGAGCATGAGGACTACACCGACATAGCAAGCGAGATTTATGCTCTCCGCAAGCAGAGAGATAAGCTTACGATGAGCGAAAATGCGAGAAATGACTATCTAAAACGGATTGAGGAACTTGAATCTTTCATTGATGAGCAGCCGACAAAAATAAACAACTTTGAGGAATCATTGGTAAAGCGTATGCTGAAAAAAGTCACGGTTTTTGGGGATAAATTGGAGTTTGAATTTTTGTCGGGAGTAATTGTTGAAGTAAATATGTGAAATAAGCGAACACCCTCGCTGCTGTCGTGGAAATACGATAGTGGCGAGGGTGTTTTGTTATTTATTCATCATCTTCAAAATCGTCATAATCAGGATATTGCTCAGGAGGTTCACCAACAACTCTTATAAGCTCCGCATCTTTAGTATCCTCATAAACAATACGAAGGACTTTGCAATTGAACTCCCAGTCATCACCAAAATCAAAGACAAATTTAAATGCTTTTCCCTTTGTAAGTCCAAGCTGATGAAGCTTAAAATCGCAGGTGTGACGGTACATTTCATCTTCATCGACTTCTGCCATGTAGTAGCAATCATAATTACTCCAAGCCTTATTGTCCATGAAAAAAGCGTGAGCGTGGTCATTATCGAAATCAAATGCCCACAAAATAATATCTGCCAGCGTTTCTAAATCTTCATTCACTGAAACCTGAATATGGCGGTAACAGCCTTTCATAACGGAAACACTAAGTATAATTGATTGTTTAACTCTTTTACTTGCCATTTTAATCTTCCTTTCTTGTGACAACATTTCCACGCACTCAACCCTACCCGAAATCCAACATTTTCAAGCACTCAACCTGCGAGTGCTGTATTTTGATAGTGCTTAGATTTGCTGTCAGATATGTTTCCGTGAACTGACTTACAGCATATGTTCCGAGTGCGTAGATTTGATGATATTGCAAAAACCACGCAAAATAGGCATTTTCTCAGTTATTTTTGCGTAATTCTTGACATCAATACCACGCACTCAACGTGCCTCGAAATCCTGATTTTGATGTCTGCACTGTTTTCGTGGTGCTATTTCATTAATGATACAACTTGATCGAGTGGTGGATTTGGATAAAATTAGTGGTATTAAAACTATTTTACCAGAAGAAACTTTAATCAATTATTCTGAAACTTGTTCTACAGTACTCGGTACATCTGATGCTGGTTAGTCACATAAAAAATTACCCAGGTATACTCAAAATCGTTTATTCGGAATAGCTTGGTTAAATACTCGATGATTCTTTTTTATTTGCATATTATCGTTCCAATAATAACTATAACTAAACTCACATCGACCAGGATAATCTAAACCGAATCCACCTAACAATAATTTCTCACCTAGAACTGTCCACATAATATCATATCCATTATTTTCTAAAAATTTCTTTAAAAACACCCTGTCCACATACATCGAATTATTGGCAGTATTATAAAATATTTTCTTTCCGTCTATTAGATAACAGTACTCACCATCCCATTTTAAATCAAGGTGTTTAAACCAAAAATCAGAAGGAAAAAGGAAAGAATCACACATTTCATCCAAAAATGGAGAATCTTTTTCAGAATTATATCCATCTACAGTAGTTATTAGCTTACATGGGTATTGTATTCCACGATAACCTCTATTGTACATATTTTGTTCTTCATTGTAAAACTCTAAAAGGTAACTTTGCATAGTAGTATTCCATGGATATTCTCCGATACATATATCATAAATATCTTGCATACCCTCTGGCATCCAACGTCCTTCAAAATCTTTTCCCTTCAACCATTCTAGCAGCTTACCCTTATCTTTCTTTTTATATAGATATGCATGAATATGCATCCATACTTCTCTATATTTTTCATTTTTTTCTTCTTTTGAAGTAAAACTGCCCTGTAAAATAATAAGTTCATTATCACATCTTTGGCATGTTAATAGTTCAAGAATATAATCCTCTATATCGTCATAATTACACCATTTATAATAATCCCATTTTTTAAATCTAAAAAATGGATAATCAAACTTTTTTCCTTCAAATGAATTCTTTATTGGCATTCTCATCATATCAATATACCGGAATTCACTTCCTTGAAGTGATGGAACTATTTCATTTTTCTCAGTTTCATATCTTGGTTTATAAAGATAATTATCATAAATCATTCCTATTTCACGATAAAGAAATATTTTTTGAAGTTTTTTTCCTATTCTCTCCACTCCTTCATCCCTTGATCTTAATGAACCATATGTTGCATCAATGTAGCTATCATATTCTTTACAAGGACTGTTCGAATATCCAAGATTAATAATATCTTCAAAAATCAAATACCCAACATCCTTTTGTGATATTTCAAAATTGAAATCGGTATGTGGAATTGTATATATTGCAAAATCACTTTCTGTACAATTCCAAAATAAAGTTCTATTTTCTTCTTTATGGATATTTACAAATTCTATATTTACTTTATGTATATCACTTTTATATGGTGGACGAAGTCTTTTTACTAACTCTTCACTGCACCATCCCTTGTAAAATGCATATTCAAAAATATTTCTCAAATAATCTCTGATTAAAACATTCTGAGGAAATATGCCCTTTTCAAGTATTTCATTTACTATTAAATTTATTACGTTAGAGGTGATTTTTTTATCAGTTCTTACAACCAATGAGGAATATACAGCTTGCCAAAAACGTTCATGAATATAATCGTCTTCTATATTTTTAAACATTCCATAGAGTTTACCATAATCGAATGGATAGGCTACAAATAAAGCTGATAGACCTTTACTTGAATAGTCTCTTATTTTCAAATCATTCAAACTTGTTCCCCAACATAAAATGATTTTCAACAGAAATGAGGCTTCATTGCTGATTGCATTTTGTTTTGTATTTAGTGCTCTTTCGCATAAATCGGAGACTACTTTTATACTATCGTATTTTTTAAGAAAAAAATAACTCAAGAAATAGTTTCTGAATAATGGTTTCATTTTGGATAGTCGTTCATGGATAAATAAAGCATTTACGGGACATTCAACTTTAATAGCTAAATCAAGTAGATAGAATATTGTTTTTTCAATTGTTGCCTTATTATTTGAATGTAATGATTTTAATATAATGTCTATTGTTTCATCTGTGAACTCATCATTCTTTCTCCAATATAGACTATTCAGAAATGCATCCAAAATATATTCTGACTGTTCATCACTCATTAAGTTGCTTATCTCATTTAAATTTTTTTTAATGTAGAGTATGTTAATTGCTTCTAATGTACCAAGAGAAACCTCTCTATTTCGTATTTTTTGAATTAAAGCAGGAGCTTCTAATTTTATTAAACTTTCTGCATATATAAATTCATAATAGCGTTGATATCCAAAAGAAATCTGTTTTTCATTTTCATCATATTCGCGAAGTAAATTCTCAGAAATAAGATTTTTTATAATACCTGCTGTTTCTCGCTTTAAATCCCAATTATCTAGAATACCAGAAACTATATTTCGCACTTCGATCCATGACAAAGAATATGTATCATTTTTAGTCATGTAGTTTGCTAGTTCAAACATACACTTTTGAACTATTTCATCTCTTACAGATAGTTCATTTTTATAATAAGCGGTAATCTTTTTATTTTTGATATTCATAAATTCATCCATTAATGAATACACATCAGAAAATTCTACAGTTTTACTAGGACGTTCTTTGGCAATCTCACATAACATATTTAAAATTAATGGATTGTGCAATTCTGGAATGTTAACAGAATCATATACTATTTTTATATTATAAAAATTACAGAACTCATTAATAGCATTCTCTTGACAATCTTCAAATCCTTTATGATGAATTTTAAACATACGATTCAAAATATCATCATCTAAATACTCTTTGCAATATATAGTTCTACAACTTAATATCAACTTAATATTCTTAAACTGTTCAATTTTACTTATAAGTATAGGTAATGTCGAATTCCAGAAATCTTTATTTTTCGTTTCATTAATTGCATCTATACAGATAGGAATATAATATTCCTGATATGATCCTATATAATCTATTAGTTGCAATAATTTATCAATATCATCGAATTGGCTACATGTGTTAGGAAAATATTTAAAAAACATTTCTGGACTCAAAAAAGGCTCACCGTATGTAAGTACAGCCGGAACATCTTTTGATATAAGGTTGTTTACTACGTCACATAGTAAATGAGTTTTACCTGTACCACCCTTTCCAACTACTAAAATTGCTTGATTATCATAACCTATTGTTCTATTTTTTGCTATTTTTTCTCTAACTTTATCAATCAATGAAATAATATTTTTTAATTCATCTAAGTAATGTGTAGGAAATAGGCACATATATGAAGCTTGTAAACCACGCCATTTTTTATTTTCAAATGTTCCTTTTCCGTGTTTTTCTTCAAAGCGAATAATTTCATTTTTCAAAATTCCCCTGAGTTCATGACTATAATTTTCGTATTCATGTGACAAATTATTCAAGTTTTTGGGAATACTCTCACATTGAACCAGATTCTTAAGATCATTACTTATCTTATCAAAAATAGAATTAAGTATTTTTCTATTATCTTTTAAAATTAGATCATCATCTGACGACACAGAATTTATAAACTCACTATATAATTTATAACAATATTTTATCACATCACAGATTTCATTTATATATTCCGATAAACTATTTTTCTTCAAAAGAAATAATATCTGTTTCAGTGATCCAGTCTCAACATCTAATTTTTCTGAATATCTTGGTCCAGCTGACTGTATCGCAATTTTTGATTTTTGTATAATTACAGTACCAGAAGCATCTTCAAAACTATAATCATGTATTTCTTGCTCTTTAATAGCTATGCATAAAGTTTTTAATATTGATGCTATTTTCTTTATTGGCAACACTTTAATTTGTTTACCTTCTTGTGTAACTACGATTCCTACAATAAATCTCGAAATATAAACTGGAGAACCTGATAACCCGGAATAATCTTGAAATTGATTATTTTCATCTACATTTATTGAAAAGCAATTTTTTTCTGCATGGCTAATACAACCAGTAAGAATTTTCTTTTCATTAGATAGCTTAGAATACCCTACTATACGACATTGCATTCCAACAAAATCATTTGTTGGAACACAAAGATTTGAAAAATCAGATTCTGTTAAATCCATAACCAGTTGAATAAGTATATAGTCATCCTCGCTATTTATGCTCTGTGAAATACCAATAGTTGTACCTTCAAATATTTCTCCACTTTCCGTGATAAATGATACATTTTTTTCCTCACTAGTATTACTTGTAATATCTTCAAAAGTTGTGACAACGTGTTTAGCTGTTAAAACAATGTCTGGCGAAATCAAAATTCCAGTGCCACAAATTTCCCCATCCATTTGAATTCTACCAATAATATCTTTCATATATATATCCTCTCAACGCTTTCCTTCCCATTACCTACATATATTTGATAGTAATATTCTTCTTGCCATTCTTTATTACAAATAAAATTTGCCTTAACAATAGGGTAATTAAAGACAAATGTTTTTCTTTCTTTATTTAATAAAGCTATATCAGCAAGCACGCAGATATCAGGGTGATTAAATTTAGTAGAGTCTGTTAAAATATAATATTCTTCGGCTATATATCTCTTTATAAAATCAATAGTAATATTATATCTACTCCCATGATGTGGTAACTGAATTGCATTAAATTTGAATACCTTTCCCACTGCCTTTTCTATACGTTCCAACAATGATTTATCAATTACAGAATCTCCTAAAAATAATATACTTTTTTCATTATATTTAAGGATAAAGGAAATTGAACTCTGATTTGTAATTGAGCTGTCAGAATCTAACAAATCGTCACAATACTTTTCAAAATGGTTTCTACTTGAAATAGAATATGATTCTGAAGAATAGTTCATAATTATTCTCTCCATCATCAATTCAAATGCTTTGATATGAATAATTTTGTCAGGAACACTAAAATGAAAACCTTTTGCTATCATCTCTCGTTCCCATTTAATCTCTTGTTGCCTTAAACATTCACTAGTTGGTCCAAGAATAATTAACTCTACATCACCCAATTTATATTTGACTATGCTATGTTCATTCTTAACACAAATTGCTTTACCCGCTGTTTCTACATTTATAGGTATTTTTTGCTCTATTGCTAATGCACCAAAAGTTAAGGCATCTGCTATACCAATGTTATGTTGATCCTCTAGAATGATTGAATTTTGAATAAATCTATTTAGCAGCCTAGTATCATCTATAGTTTTTTTGTTTTCAACTTGGTTGTAGTATTTTTCATCAATTATCTGCAGAAATCCGTTATACCATATTTTTTCGATATGTGTTCCATATCCGTCCATTAGTAATTTAGTTAATCCGCTAATGTGATCATGGTCAATATGTGTACAAACAACAAGATTGATTTTTTCATTAAGCGCAATTATATTGTCAACTTCTTTCTTTAATCCATTGGAATATGAATTGGATGTACCTCCATCAATTAAAATATTAATTGGATGAACTCCACCCACACTAACTAAAATTGACATTCCATAGCCAGCTGGTATAAGTTTTATTTTGATCATTTCTGTCACACACCTTTCTATATAAGGTTATGCTTATATATAAAAATCGTTAGTAACGACAACAGATGAGACAAATCCTTATTGGATTTCAGATAATTTAATATAGCAACAGTAGATTGTAGAATAAACCGGCTAATTTCTATTAATTATACCACATTATCTCCTTATTTTCAACCTATTTTTATTATATATGAAAAAAACTCCGCCAGACTATAATCCGGCGGAGGGCTTATAACATTTATCCTACTCAGTTCTCAACCTCAACCGTAATACCAGACTTAAACTCAAACACCAGCTTGTCCTCGTAAACCGTAACCTTTTTAAGCAGATGCTTCACCAGTGTTTCATCAAACTCAGTAATACCGCTGGGTTGCGATATAATGAAATCCTGCAATTCCTTGATGCGTTCAAAGTAGTCACTTCGGGATACATCGTCCATCATTGCTTTCTCCTTCTGTTCCCGAAGCCGGAATATTTCCTGTGATATGTCATCATAGTCCTCTCGCCGGCTTGCCCTTTCAATCAACTGGCGCTGAAGTTCATCCAGCTGTGCCTGAATATTCTCTGCTGAATCTGGACTGCCCATGCGAAGAACCTCTGCGATGTTTTCCTGTAGAATGCCAAGATACTCCATACTGCTGCCAATAAGCTGATTTAAAGCTGTGACAAAGGCTTGCTTCAATACATCCTCATAAATTGTTCGTGCATGACACTCACCCTTTTTATCCAACCTTGAAGTGCAGCGCCACACGATAGACTTGCAGCCACGATTATTCCAATGCACTCTGCGGAACGGCTCTCCACACTCGGCACAGTACATCAGATTCGTAAAGCAGTGCTTAGAACTGAAACCTCGCCGCCTCCCCATACAGTCAACTTGCGACCCTCGTCTTGCAATTTCTTCCTGTACCTTCAGGAATAATTCTTTTGGGATAATGGCTTCGTGATCGTCTTCTACATAATACTGCGGCATTTCGCCGTTATTTTTAATGCGCTTTTTATTGAGAAAATCCACAGTATATGTCTTTTGCAGCAATGCATCACCCATGTACTTTTCATTTTCCAGAATCAATCGAATGGCACTATCATGCCATCTTTTGTTTCCCCGTGCAGTAAGAACCCCATCACGCTCCAGTCCTCTTGCAATCTGCTGACAGCTTGCGCCTTCAAGATATTCACGATAAATTCGTTTAACTACCTCTGCCTGTTCTGGATTGATAACCAGATGTCCGTTCTCGTCCTTATCGTAGCCAAGGAAACATCTTGCATTGACCATTACTTTGCCTTGCTGAAAACGATACTGCATTCCCAGCTTGACATTCTGACTCAGAGATTCAGATTCCTGCTGTGCCAGTGATGCCATAATGGTAATCAGAACCTCGCCTTTAGCATCCATTGTGTTGATAGACTCTTTTTCAAAGTAGATCGGAATGTTCTGTGCCTTAAGCTGTCGTATATAGTTCAGGCAATCAACTGTATTTCGGGCAAAACGGCTGATGGATTTTGTTATGATCATATCGATCTTACCGTCCATACAGGCCTGTATCATTTTATTAAATTCCTCTCTGTTTTTCGTTGAGGTTGCGCTAATACCATCATCTGCATAGATTCCGGCAAATATCCATTCCGGATTCCTACTGATAATCTCCTCGTAATGCTCAATTTGGGTCTGATAACTGGTAGCCTGTTCTTCAGTGTCCGTAGATACCCGGCAATAGGCTGCCACACGAATTTTCTTGACTTCTTTGGTTTTTGACAGATTACCGATGTGCTTTTTCGGAGGAATCGTTGTTACTTTTGGCATTTATGTCACCTTACTTTCTATAAGACTGTAAAGATACTCTGCTTGCTGAACAGGATCATCATAATGAAAATTCTGCTGTCCCATTGTGAATTTTGTCTGAGGCTTGGGAATCTTTTTTCTTATTCTCCCGATTCGGTTCATCTCAGCAGCCCGGCGGTTCCATTCAGCATTTGCTTTGGCGAAGGTTTCCTTATCAATAATCGCAGGGTAAAAACTATCTCCAAGATAACATTCTCTGCTTAGCATTCGTCTGACCATGCTGTGAACCATAGGATGCCCTGCCGCCTTTGCTGCCTCTGACAAACTCATACCCTCAATGTAGTTCTGGAAAATCTGTCTGACATGTCCTGCTTCATCCGGATTTATGACAGCCATACCATTCTCTATCCTGTAGCCGTATGGTGTATGTCCCATCAGATCACCTCCTTCAGCGTCAGACCACATTTCAGTTTGAAACCTACATAGTTCCGATCATAAACGATAATGTGGTCAACAAACGCAAGGAACAACGCATCACTAAATTCCTGAACAGACGCCGTACTTTCAGTAAATCGAAGCAGATGTTCCAATCCTGCAATACCGGCAGCTTCACCTGTAGTATACTGACTTAATCGGGATATTTCGTTACGGTAATCTTCTGCTTGTTTTTTTAGCAGATTCATCTCCTGATTGTACATTACGGTATCAATAATTTCCTGTGAGCGAAGCCAGCGGAGTGTATTTCTCTTTTCAGTGTTAGTCTCCAGCAGTTTCTGTAATTCCTGCATTCTATGAACATTTTTATCACTGCTATCAGATTTAAGACTGCACAGTAAAGGTTTCAGGATCAGTTTCCTGCTGAATATAAGCTTGTTCAGCATGGTTACAAAGGCAACTTTCAGTACATCATCACGCACATATTTTACGGAGCATTTTTTAGCGTCCTCAATATGTGCAGCACATGTCCAGGCAATCTCAGCTCCACCGTTGTGAATCCTGCGTTTAAAGTTTCTGCCGCACACTCCGCAGACAATTTTTCCTGAAAAGGCATAACGTTTCTGATATTTGTCGTTGCCTTTGATGACACCCTTTTCCGCTGCCCGCTGTCTGATAAGTGCATTTGCTTTTTCAAAGACCTCCCGGCTTACAATAGGTTCATGGTGATCAGAAACAAGATATGTTCCGACTTCACCATGGTTTGTATGCCTGTGAAAGTTATCATCAGTATAGGTTTTCTGAAACAGTGCATCGCCGACATATTTTTCATTGACTACAATGTCACGAACGGTTGACCCACTCCATTTTCCGCCCTTTCTCGTTGGAATATGCTGTGCATCTAAAAGTTTCGCAATGACATATGTACTTTTGCCGGATAAAATTAAGTCAAAGATAAAGCGAATCACATTTGCCTCCCATGTTTCAATCACCATATTTCCGTTTTCATCTCTCATATATCCATAAGGAACATAGGACATTTTGTATGTGCCGCTTTGAAACTTACGCTTTATCGACCACTTTTCATTTTGAGAAATAGATGCTGATTCATCTTCTGCCATACTACTCAGTATCGAGAGTATCAGCTCACTTTCCATACTCCCAGTGTCTATATTTTCCTTTTCAAAAGAAATCGTGACGCCAATTTCGAGCAGTTCACGGACAATGGAAAGGCAGTCTGTTGTATTTCTTGAAAAACGGCTGATAGATTTCACGAGAATACGGTCTATTCTCCCAAGACGGCAGGCTTGCAGTAGATTCTGCAAACCTTCACGGACATCTGATTTTGTACCGGTGATGCCTGAATCATAGTATAACCCAGCGTATTCCCATTCCGAATGCAGTTTGATCCATGACTCATAATGTGCTTTTTGTGTTTCAAGGCTTTCAAGCTGATCATCGTTATCTGTTGAAACACGGCAGTAAGCAACCACACGGAATTTCTGCTTATTTGTCGTTATCGGCTTATTCGTTTCAATTTTTCTAACTGTTTTCAAGGCAGTCACCTCCTTTCGCAGTGTCCATATTAACTCTGTTTCGTGGATATATCAAGCGTTTTCGGCAATAAGTCGACGTAAAGCGGAGAGAAAGATCGGCGATTTTTTTGTGTCAGTTTGTCATATTCGTCAAAGGAAATCAGACCGGAACGATAAAGCGTTTCCGTGATTTTCTGTGCCCTGTGATAATTCAGCTCATCCATTATTTGCTGCTGTTCCATACAATACCTCCCGTCAGCACTTAAAAATTTTCCCGAAACAGCTAACACGGGAGCCGTTTCGGGATTTTGAATAAAAATATTATCAGATATCGGTCTTGTTAACCCAACCGGTAACATAAGAACCGGCAGGCGTTTTGCCGCAATTGGAAGCAGAATTTGTGATACGCATTCTGTTGTTCACTACCTGTCCGTCATAGAGATAGTACGTTCCGGATTTCTTTGTACCAGTTTTGGCAGTACTGGACGAATACAAGGTGACATTGTTCAGTGTGACCTTTGTACCTTTTGCGTAGGTTTTCACAACAAAATATACTACTTTGCCTGAATTGTCAAAAACGCTGTATCCTGCCTTACACGCCTTTTTCGCATTCTCCAAAGAAGAGTACGCCCCCAGCTGCGACTTTGCATCTGCCCAAGACTTTCTCACTCGGTAAATCTGCTTTGTTGCAGGAATAGGTGTTGTGGATGCAGAACCTGCATTCAAATAAGATTGTACCTTTTTCTTGAACTCCGTCCAATGCGACAAGATATACGCCGGACACATCTTGTACCGATTGTACATGGTGTTCAGCTGGTCAATCGTTCCGTTTCGTCCGTCACGAACATTGAGCCAGTGGGTATGCGTGTAGAGATGGTTGATGTCCAGTCCATACTGTTTTAATAACGCTGCTGCCAATTTCGCTGCATTATCTTCCGACTTCTTATCCGTAGAATTGTATGCAGAGGACATAATGCACTCAATGGCAATGGTTCTTCTGTTGCCGTTTCCAGAGCCATCAGCAGCGTGCCAGCCACTCAGGCTGTGAGGCAGATTCTGCCATGCACACACATTATCCACATAATAGTGGACTCGCACGTCATTCATATTGTTATTGACCGTTGCCCTTGTGTACTGTTCCGCAGGGGTCGTGCCGCTTGCTACCGAAATCCAATCGGTGTTGTGGACGGTCACACCGATGATTTTTCCTGCCATGGAAACAGAGGGCATATCAATGTGGTTGGGATTATGTTTTGTGAGTAAATAAG
>ERZ791716.882-NODE-882-length-15759-cov-2.013691_pt1 | contig 15759 bp, 13 predicted proteins | sample MGYA00510049_ERZ791716 | MGnify/ENA primary metagenome ERZ791716 (study PRJEB30046, sample SAMN00715135) | human gut metagenome | study: EMG produced TPA metagenomics assembly of the A metagenome-wide association study of gut microbiota in type 2... | reverse complement strand
TAATACTCGCGTAAAAACTGTTTGCCGTCACGGTAAAATGTGATAACGCCTGCAAAGTTAACAACGGCGCATATGCGTCCATTTGTGATAGAGGCAGACTCACGCTTATCAATAGTGCCGTCACCAACCCAGTGGTCAACTTCGTGACACTCTACATCAGCATGTGAACTTTCTGGTGTTTCTGTAAGTGCCCAGTCTTGATTTGATAATTCTGGGAGCATGGTTGCACGAACACGAAGAGAATTTTTGCCCCACGGCTCAATACGAAGCATTTCGCCGCCATTTCTAGCGATTAGAACGCCATTTGCTGTTTCAAATTGCATAGAAAACCTCCTTATAAATAGTGCGATAAGTATCGCAATTTTCTTCTGCTTGTATTATACTAACAAAAGAAAGAAAATACTTGACCATTTTTCACAGATTCTGACACAGAATTGATTTTACAGTTCACACGTTGCGTGCGATTTTGCGAATGAGCGTCTTGTGAACTGCAACAAGAAGGAGATTTTCAATGAACAAACTAGAATTTGCTCGTATTCATGAAATGCAGTTTCACGGAGATATTCGTTTTCATCTGCGTCTTCATGAAATGACAAAAGAACCTCTCTGGCCAGAGCCAGTACCGCCGCATTGGCATGAGGAGTATGAGTTTTTGGTGATTACAAGAGGTACTGGAACGGCTTGTCTTAATACAAGAACAATGCACATTGAGCCTGGGGATATTTTATTTATAAATGCAGGGATTGTGCATTCATTTAGGGGGAATGAGAAAAATCAGTTGGCTTTTTATGCGCTTGATTTTGGAAGAGAGCTTATAAGCAGCTATGGCAATGATGATATTCAGCAAAAATATATCAGCCGTCAGGTAAATGGTGAGCTTATTTTCAGAGACCATTTCAAAAAGGATGATGCTATGTGGCCGTATATTGAAGAACCACTAGAAGAAATACGCACTCTTTGCAGTAAGGAAATGGCAAAAAATGAGCTTCTGATTAAATCAAGTCTGCTTCGTATATGGCATTATCTGTGCCTCGATGCAGAAGCAACGTCGATTCCTCTAAAGAAAAAGGATGATGAACGAGTGCGTCTGATAAAGCAGATTTTGCAGTATATACAGGAAAATTATGAAAAGAATTTAACGTTGTGTGGCCTTGCAGCATATTTTCATATGAGTGAGGGACAGTTTTGCCGTTTCTTTAAATCACAGATAGGAATGACTGCAATTGAGTATTTAAATTATTACCGTATCGGTGTGGCTTGTGACATGTTAAAGGAAGATGTTTTGTCAATAAGTGAGATTGCGACAGAATGCGGCTACAACAACATTAGCTACTTCAACAGGACATTTAGAAGGTACATGCACTGTACACCAGGAGAGTATCGGGTGAAAAAATAGACTGAATATAGCAATTTTTGAGAAAGCTTAAAAGAAATAAATAGAAAAGGGAGTGTATCAGATGGAATGGATGAAGAGAAAGATCAGAAGAGTGCTGGATTTGCTAGGAAAAGTGCGCTTCTTGACCATGTATTACTGGATATTTGCAATTACGATTTTGATATTTACAGGCTCTTTGGCAGTAACCAATGGAATTGCCAAAAAGGGTGTAAGAAGAGAATATCAGGAATATAATGAATCATTGTTTGAACAGGCTCAGGGCGAGATGGAGAGAAATGTGAAGGAACTGATTCAAATTGCATATAATATCATGTCGAATCGGGATATAAACACATATTTGAATACGAAGTCGCTTAGCGAGAGAAGTCGCCTTCTCGAGGATGTGATACGACTGGAGGTTAGCAATATTAAGGCGATTAAAAGCAGTATTGAGGCAATTGCTTTGTATGATGAAAATGGAAAAATGGTGGCAAATCTAGGAACCTTTTACAAAGACAAACTGTCAGAAACAGTAAAGGACTCGATTGTCTTTTCTAGTTTGATTCAGATTGGAACCAAGCGCTATTTTGGTATTCGGGTTCCATTGTATAACATTGATAAGACGCAAATCAAAGGCAGATGTGGAGAATGTCTCATTTTGATGAATATGTCGTATCTGGATGAAATACTTGAAGGACGTCTTCCTACGAGCGATTCAAGTTTTGTGTTAAAGGGAGAAGATGGTCAAATTATGGTTCAACAGGGAGTTGAATTGGAAGAAAACAAACTGGATACTGCATGGCAAAGCGAAGATCTAAGTCCTGGATGGAGTATTTATCAGGGCAATGTTTCAAAAACAAATTGGCAGCTGGTATTAAGTGTTCCGAACAATACACTATATCAGAATTTAAATTATTTACAGAGGATCAATGGAATTACATACATCATTATTGGTGGCTTGTTATTGGCATTTTTTGTTGTGATTTATGCAAGTATTCTTCGACCAATACGGGAGCAGACACTGTTCATGAATTATTATGCCAAAAATCGAAAAAGTCGTATGGAAGTGAAATCACATAACGAGATGGGTGTTTTGGCAGAAAATTTAAATGCGATGCTTGATGACATTGATTGTCTTACAGAGGAGAACATACGAAGCAAAGAGCAGATACTTGAGGCAAACTATCAGAAAAAGCAGTCAGAGCTTGTTGCGTATCGAAATCAGATCAATCCGCACTTCATGCATAATACATTTGAGTGTATTCGAGGGATGGCTCTATTGTATGAAGTGCCTGATATAGCAGAGATAGCAGAAGCCTTGTCACGCTTTTTCTCGTACAATGTGCGTGGAAAGGGATATGCGACAATTCGAGAGATCGCAGATCATATTCACGACTATGCATCCATCATTGGGTATCGATTTATGAATAAATACACGATTTCGATTGAGATAGAAGAGGAAGTCAGGGATCAATATATGCCAAAAATGATTTTGCAGCCGCTAGTAGAGAATGCGGTGTTTCACGGATTAGAGCCAAAGGAAGAGAGTGGAAACGTATCGGTTTTTGTGGGAAAGGAAAAGGACAGGCTGGCGATTCGTGTGCAGGACAGCGGTTGCGGTATGGATGAAAAAGAATTAGAAGCGCTTCAAGTTAAGCTGAAAGAATATGACAGAACAAGCCTACTTCCATTGCAAAAGCATGGAATTGGAATGGTGAATATTTATCGCAGGTTACGATTGTTTTACGGAACCCAGTTAGAGTTTAATGTGACAAGTAAGGTTGGGGAAGGAACACAGATTGAAATTCTTGTTCCAATGAATATGAAGATGGAGGAAGAAAATGTATCAGGTATACTTGATTGACGATGAGCCGTGGGTTTTGATTGGACTGGAACGTCTTATTTCGTGGGAAAAATATGGATTTTGTGTGGTTGGAAAATCAACATCTAGCCGAGAGGCGTGGGGACAAATTGTAGAAAAAAAGCCAGATGTGGTGATAACAGATATTCGAATGCCTGGTCTAAATGGACTAGAATTGTTAGGAAAAATGAAAAAGGAAAAGCTAGATAGTGAGGTGGTGCTCGTAAGTGGATTTGCTGAGTTTGAGTATGCGAGAACTGCAATTCGTGAGGGTGCATTTGATTATTTGGTCAAGCCAGTCAATAAAGAACAGCTGACAGATTGCATTCAAAGGTTGGGAAAGCTGTTGGACGAAAAAAATAAGAAAGCAGAAACAAGATCAGTTTCTGAGACAATTGATATGATTTCCAAATATAAAGGTGAGTGCAGTGCATGGGAGTTTTTGTGTGACACAGCAAAGAGTGAGCTTCCAAAGAGAAGCTATTATATGGCATGCTTGTATCGTTTTGAAAAGGTTTCGCAAGTATCAGATATTCAAACGATTGCAGATACCGTATTCAATACAAGCATTGTTCCGATTGGAGAAAAAGAAGTTCTAGCAGTCATTGGGATGGATCTTCATCAAAATGAGGGATATTATGCAAAAAAAATATTGGAGAAAATGCGTGTAAATAAGAAAGAAGAACCACAGAGAATGGTTTATGGATGCAGTATAATTTTTGCAAAAGAGGTTCAAATGTATAAGCTGTATGCACGGGCAAAAAATGCCTGTGACAGTGCACAGTTTGCAGGAATAGAAATGCTTGTGGATCATAGGGGAGGAAATTGGAGAGGTAGTACAGAGTTGATCCAACAAATTCGGTATCAGAGAAATTGTGTAACAAAGTCAATAGAAGAGTTGGAGCAGCTTGTGCAATCGGGAGAAATTTTACTGGATGAATTGTGGAAAACAATTTTGATGATGAGACAGGCCTATGCAGATTCACAGAATGAACCAAATCAAATTGGACATAACTGCGAAAGTGCAGAGGATCTACTTCGAACATATAAAAATTGCAATCGATTTTTTGATACATTGAAGGAAGTTCTAACATTTGATGAAAGCAAACAAATGATGAAACAAATTTGGGAGTATATAGATTGTAATTATATGGAAAATAAAACAGCAGCGGCACTTGGAACTGAGCTTGGCATTAGCCAAGGATATTTGAGTCAGCTGGTAAAGAAAGAGACAGGAAAAACGTATTCAGAGCTGATTCAGCAAAAGAAGCTAGAAAAGGCAAAAGAATTGTTAAAATATTCGGAAAAAACGGTTGGGCAAATTGCGAAGGAGACTGGTTATTCTGATTACTATTATTTTACAAAAATCTTCAAGCGTTTGACAAATTTATCGCCAACTGAGTACCGAAAACAGGAGAAAAAGTAAAAATCACAATATATTCGAATGTAATAGCTAAGAGTAATCAAATTACCATATAAAAAAAGAAAAAGTACATACTAATTTTTTGAGCATAATGTATAATTTGAACCATAAGAAACGAGACGACCTTGAATTAGGAAAGGAGATTTATATGAAAAAGAAATTGGTATCATCGGTAGTTTTAGCAGCGACTTTGGCAGCATCGGCTGTAGTTCCAGCATTTGCTGAAGAGGGAACCAGTGAAGTCTATTGGTATTCAGATGTATCTGGATACGGCCCTGCAAACTGGAATACAGAGTCCTCACCAGCTCTTGATTATATCAGAGACAATATTGGATTAACCTTTAATCTGGAGCAGCCGCCGACAGATGCGGCGACAAAACTCGGACTCATGCTTGCAACCAACGATCTGCCAGATATTATTTCAATCACAAATAGCGATAGCATTAAGGATTTGATCAATGCTGGCGCCGTATGGGATATGGAGGAATTTTTGACGACCTATGATCCAGACTCTTGGATACTTCAGGATTATCCAGAGGATCATAAGCAGGCACTGATTGATCGTGATGGTGGTTGGTATAGCATCGCTTCGCATATTGAGACACCAGATAACAGAAAGATTTATCCACCAGATGACGAGTGCTGGGTAGATGTAGTAGAAAAGGGAAGCAACCTTTGCATCATGTTTGACAAGAGCATTATGGATGCACTTGGTATTACAGAGGAAATGGTTTCCACAGAGGAAGGCTTCTATGAGGCTTGTGAGATTGTAAAGAATTCTGGATATACAACCGAAAATGGAGAGAGCGTGATTCCGGTTGTTCTACATGCAGATCGTTGGATTAGCGCTTCATTAGATGATATTTTGTCATGGAATTTTGGTGCAGTGCCAGTGGATGAAAATGGAAATTATCGTCATAAAGAATTAAGTCCAGGCTATAAGAATGCATTGAAATTTGTAAATAATTGTGTTCAAAAGGAATATTTGGACGTAAACATTCTGACATTGGATGAAGCTGCATTGAAGACCTATCTGGAGGCAGGACGTGTATTCTGTTGGATTGGAAATCAGGCACTGATCAATAAGGAGAATACAAGTTGGGTATCTTATGGTGCAATCACACCAGAGAACGAGGCAAAGGGTGCACTTCCAGTTAATCAATCAGCAGGAACTGGCTGGATCCAGACATTTGTTTCAAAGAGCTGTAAGGAACCAGAGAAGGTTGCAGAGTTCTTAAGCTGGATCACCAGTGAGGAAGGTCTGATGATGGACTACTACGGAATCGAAGGTGACTACTATACAGTTGATGATAAGGGAATTGTGACAAAGACAGAAAAGGGAGAGCAGGAACTTTCAGATCTGTACAGCAACAATATCTTATTCTGGCCATTTGCCAATACTTCTTTTGAGCGTCATACCGAGCCGGTTCCGGATCCAACAAGTAACCGTGGTATTGAGATTGCACTGATGCCTGCATTTGGTAAAGAAGATACGACATATATCTATGATTCCTCTTTAATTAACTTCCCAGATACCGTTTTAGAGCCATCAAGTGATCTTGGAATTAAGCTGTCACAGGTAAAGAATTATCTGGAATCTCAGAAGGCAAAGATCGTTACTGCAAAGACGGATGAGGAATTTGAGACTGAGTACAACAATATGGTATCCACACTTGAAGATTATAGCATCGCAGATATTGATGCAGCTTACAATGAAGTATACCAGAAAAACTGCGAGAATACTGGAAACAAAATTGAAGACATAAATGCAGACTTGTACAAGTAAGTAGTGACCAATAGAAATAAGAGTGAGGATGCAAAGAAATTTGCATCCTCTTTCTATAAAACTTTCTATAAAAATAGGTAGGAAATGAGGCTTATATGAAAAAAAAGAAAAACTTTACATTAGGAAAAGACTGGACGACACAGTTTCAGCTGCATACGCTGATGCTGCCAGGAACAGTTTGCATAATCGTGTTTAGTATTCTGCCTTTGTTTGGACTGATTTTGGCATTTAAAAACTACTCAGTTGTTGAAGGTGTGGCTGGAATTTTCACAAGCAAATGGTATGGATTCCAAAATTTTAAAATAATTTTTGGAAACCATGATTTTACCAGAATGTTGGTAAATACATTGGGAATTAATCTACTTGGTAATTTGATTAACATTCCGGCAGCATTGTTTTTTGCACTTTTGATCAATGAGATTGCCTCTCCATTTTTAAAAAAATCGGTGCAGACATTAACCTACATGCCGCATTTTATTTCATGGGTTGTATTTGGTGGTATTGTCATTACACTATTAAGCTCAGATGGTCCGATTAACCGTTTTTTGACAGAAATTGGTATATTGAGTTCGCCAATTGTCTTTATGGCACAGCCGGGAAATTTCTGGGCAATTGCGATCATCTCAAATTTGATCAAGGAATTGGGCTGGAGCACGATTTTGTATACGGCAGCAATTGCAGGCGTGGATCAGGAATTATATGAGGCGGCAGCAATTGACGGAGCAGGACGTTTTCGCAGAATGATAAGTATTACGATTCCATGTATCAAGGGAACGATTATGATCATGGTGATCTTTGCAGTTGCTGGAATTTTGAATAATAACTTTGATCAGATTTATGTTCTCCAAAATTCCTTTAATTTGGAGCGAAGCGAAGTAATTGATACCTATATCTACAAGATTGGTATTCAGCAGCTTCAATTTGGAATGGCAGCAGCCGTTAATATTACAAAATCCTTCTTTTCACTGGCACTTTTGTTACTTGCAAATGCTATTGTGAGCAAGCTGTCAGATGGATATGGATTATTCTGATGGAAGGAGGCTTGGAAAATGAACATTAAAAGTAAAAAAACAAAAGCATTTAATATAGTTTTGGGATTTTTCATGGTGGTAATCACACTCATTACCTTGTATCCAGTATGGTTTTCTGTGATCAATTCCTTAAACAGTGCAAGTGCCATTGCAAAAAACGGTTATGCGATGGTACTTACAGATGAATTTTCACTGGCTAGCTGGCAGGCTGTGTTAAAAAATTCAGAAATTGTAAAAGCCTTTTTTATCACATTAGCAAGAACGGTTCTTGTAACAGCAGGGCAGACCGTAATTACCTCTATGTTTGCCTATGGATTTTCTAGAAATTATCTGTGTGGAAAAAAGTTTTATGCAACAATCGGCTTTATTAGCATGTATTTAAATGGTGGTGTCATTTCCTATTTCTTACTTTTTACAGGAATGAAGATCTATAATACATTCTGGGTGTATATTATTCCTAGTTTGTTTGGCGGATTTTATAATGTAATTATTTACAATGCAAATTTCCGTGAGATACCAGCATCACTAGTAGAATCGGCAAAGCTTGATGGTGCAAGTGAGTATTCCATTTTCTTTAAAATCTTTATGCCATTGTCAAAGCCAGTTCTTTCAGCGCTTGCAATCTTTACAGCAGTTGGAACATGGAATGATTACACACAGACCTTGTATTACACAAGATCAACAGATCTTCAGACATTATCCTACTACATGCTGACAATAATTAAGTCTAGTCAGACTGCGGAGAATATGAGCAAAATGGGAACTGCTGCTTCTTCTGTTTTAAGTACAATGTCAGAGCAGGCGAGCAATTATAAAACAATTGAATTGGCATGTATGGTTTTATCATCAATTCCGCTTATTGTTATGTATCCGTTTGCACAGAAATTCTTTGAAAAAGGACTTATGGTTGGTTCCGTAAAGGGTTAAAACTTTTGCAAAAGAAAGGAAAAGAACATGGAAACAAAAATGGAAAAGGGGTTTCCAGCACCGTTGTTTCGCGATCCTATTTTTGATGGAGCATCAGACCCAACGGTGATTTGGAACAAAAAGGAAGCGTGCTACTATATGTTTTATACCCAGAGGCGCTCTACATCGGTACAAGTTGGATTTTCATCAATCCATGGAAGTAAGATTGGAGTGGCAACGTCAACAGATAAAAAAGGCTGGCTTTATCGCGGTACATTAAAAAATCTTGATATTGAGCATGGTCATAATACCTTTTGGGCACCAGAGATTTTGGAGGCAAATGGAACATATCATATGTATGTATCATATATTACAGGAATCCCAACAACATGGGAGTATCCAAGACATATTCTCCACTATACATCTGAAAATCTTTGGGACTGGACTTATCAGTCAACATTGCAGCTGTCATCTGAGCGCGTGATTGATGCATGTGTGTATGAGGTTTGTCCAGGTGTTTACAAGATGTGGTATAAGGATGAAAACCATGACAGCCATATTTATGCAGCACAGAGCACTGATCTGTATAAATGGGAGGTAGTTGGAGAGGAAATTTCTGACTGTTCACAGGAAGGACCGAATGTATTTGAGCTTGGTGGAAAGAAATGGATGATATGTGATTGCTGGAAGGGTCTTTCTGCGTATGTATCAGATGATTTTATTAATTGGAAACGTTGCCCAGGTAATCTTCTTGTAGAGCCAGGCAAGGATCCATCTGATCAGACAAATGGTCATCATGCTGATATTCTAGTAGAAAATGGTGAAGCAGAGATTTATTATTTTACTGGACAGTATCCGGAAGACTGTGCGGATGTAGGACTTCGTGCATTGACTGCTGTGCAGGGGTGTAGGCTGTATGCAGAGGATGATAAGCTTTGCTGTGTGAGATGATCGGGAATTAAAAGAGAATTTTTGACAAATACTTGATTTTGCCAGTGGGATATGATATCCTACCTCTAGGCAAAAGATGTTATCACGATCATGATTGGTCGTCAAAACGAAAACCCCCAGTGTGCTAGCACTGGGGGTTTTCTATTCCATTTTTACATCAGAAACACTGCCCTTTTGAACAAAATAAACTGGCAAAAATAAGAATAATAAGCGATTTTGCACAGAAACAAACGGAAAATGGATGGAAATGGAAGAAGTGCTTTGTTATAATTGTTTTAAACTAAAAAAGTTAAGGGGCAAAAAGGCCAGAAAGGGAAGAATAATGACAAAGAAAGAACGTGTACTTCATGCATTTCACAATGAACCGGTGGATCGTGTTCCAATCGCATTTTGGTATCATTTTTCACCAGATGATGATTTTGGACAGGAGACGATTGATGAGCATTTGAGATTGTACCGTGAGGCAGATTTTGATCTGATTAAAGTTATGTGTGATGGATATTTTAATTATCCAAATCCGGGAATTGCTCAGATTAAAAATCCAGAAGACTGGTTTAACTTAAAACCGCTGGGAGCAGATCATCCATATATCCGTAAGCAGATTGCCCGCGTAAAAGGTGTAGTTGAAGCGGTAAAGGATGATTGCTGCGTATTTTATAATGTATTTTGTCCAATGTCTTTGATGCGCTTTGGTACAAGCGAGGAGCTTCTTATGAGCCATTTAAAGGCAAATCCAGAAGCAGTATGTCATGCATTTGAGGTAATTGGAGAAGATATTAGATCTCTGATTAAAGGCGTGATTGAAGAAGCAGGCTGCACTGGTATTTATTATTGTGTTCAAAATGCAGAGGAGTTTCGTTTTACAGCAGAGGAGTACAAGAAAATCGTAACACCAGCTGAGTTAGCTGTTTTAGAGTATGCTAATACATTAAGTGACAACAACATTTTGCACTGCTGTGGCTGGGCAGGAGATAAAAACCGAATTGAAGTATGGAAAGACTATCCAGCAAGAGCTGTCAATTGGGCAGTTTATGTTGAAAATTTGAGCCTGAAGGATGGCAAAAATTATTTTGGCGGACGTTGTGTGTTAGGAGGATTTGACAACCGCAAGACGGGTATTCTTTACAGTGGAAGCAAGCAGGCAATAAAGGATGAAACAAAACGTTTGCTTAAGGAAACAGGAACGGTTGGAGTAATTCTTGGTGGTGACTGTACAGTACCTAGTGATATTGACCATGAGCGTTTTAGCTGGGTAAGAGAAGCTGCCGATGAGTTTATGGGACTGTTGACTGACAAGAGCATTCGTGCGGGAAGGTGATCGGATGAGTTTGGGAGAGTTGCAAAGAGAACAGATGACAGATGAGGACAAGGAGATTGCATTGTGGGTCTCTGATAAAATGCCGCAGCTAGTTAAGGATCTGACTAGAATTTGCCGCATCCCAAGTGTGGCGGTCGTGCCAGAAGATAAAAAGCCGCCATATGGTCCAGAATGTGTCAGAGTATTAGATGAGATGCTGCAGATCGGCAAGGAGTATGGACTGGACACAAAAAATTTTGACTCTTGTGTCGGTAGAATCCGATATGGAGATGGAGAAAAGTCTATTGGAATCTGGAGCCATCTTGATGTTGTCCCAGTAGGAGGCTACTGGGAGCATGACCCGTTTGAGCCTGTTGTGGAGCAGGGATATATGATTGCCAGAGGTTGTCAGGATAATAAAAGTTCAGCAGTAATGGCGCTATATGTTCTTTTATATATGAAGGAACATAAAATCAAGCTTCCGTATAGCCTTGATGCTTATATGGGTACGAGCGAAGAGGTTGGAATGTTTGATATTGATCATTTCGTAGCTCATTATCCGTGCCCAGAGCTGTCTCTTGTACCAGACAGCGGATTTCCAGTATGCTGTGGAGAACGCGGAAGTTTTAATGGAGAGCTGACGGCAAATGAAAGCGTTAGTGAAAGGCTGATTTCTTTGTCATGTGATTGTGGTTTGTATTCTGTTCCTAATATTGCGGAGGCTGTTGTTATGGACGCACCGCGTATTAAAGAGCTTATATCATCAAGGAAATCATCTGTAACGGTGGAACAAATGCAGACAGAAAATGGAAAGCGTGCCTGGAAACTTACAGCTCATGGCATAACAGCTCACGGTGCATCACCAAAAGCCGGAAGCAATGCATTGACGATTCTTTGTGAAGCGATTTGTCGATATGAACTCGCCTCAGAGAATGACTGCAAAGTGTTGTCATGGATTATTTCTATTAATAAAGATTGTCATGGAACACCGCTTGGTGTATTTTTTGAGGATGATATTTCAGGACCGATTGTATTAACTGTGACACAGGGATGGATAAAAGATGGTCATTTGGTATTTGGATTTTTGTCAAAGTATCCGGCAGGCTGTAAAGAAGATCTTGCAGTGATAGCAGAAAAGAAAGCAAATGAAAATGGATTTTCGCTTAATGTAACAAGAAATACAAAGCCAACATTGTTTGATCCGAAGCATCCAGCAGTGACTATTATGACGGACACCTACAATCGTTTGACAAAAAATCATGAGAAGCCATTTGTTATGAGTGGTGGAACTTATGCAAGAAAGCTTCCAAGAGCCTTTGCATGCGGAACAGGTATGCCGTTGCCGCCAGCTCCAGAGGGACTTTTCCAAAAGGGACATGGAGATTATCATCAGCCAGATGAGGCCATCTCGTTAAAACGTGTTGAGACAGCACTTGTGATTTATATCAAGGGAATCCTTGAGATTTGCAGGAAAGTGTCATTATGACTATTTATATAGAAAAAAACACAAAAATCCCACCGCTTTAAGTAAGCGGTGAGGTTTTTGGACTTTTAAATACTTTTTTTACAGATGCAGCAGCAGCTTCCTTAGCGCCTTGCGCTGTTTTTTTAGCAATTGCAATCACATCTTTATGTAATTCACATTTTTTTAGAAAATCAATTGCTTCCTTATAGGAGTCTTTTCGTGCCTGCGGCATTTCAATTGGTCCATCAGCACTGAAAAGATATTTTTTTGTTAAAATACCAACACGGATTGTCATAAATGCATTGACGGTACCTTGTGCAGCAGAGGCAAAGACAAGGCCGGGAAGCTTCATAGCAGCGTTTCCAGTTACAAGTGGAAGCAATTCTTCAAGATCCATCTCCTCAAGACCGCCTGCTAAAAATGTTGCCTTTAAGATGCGCACATAGAGTCCAAGGAGTGATGCACCGCTTGGGCGATAGCCGCAGGATTCTACTATGGTGCGTATCAGGTGGAGATTGACAGAAAGCATAGAAAACATATCGTAAAAAGCTGTCTGAGAGATTGCTGTTGTAACAAAAGCTGTCTTTGCAGCACTTTTGATCTCGCTGTCTATGACAGGAGAGAACTTTTCTGTGAAAAATTCAATCAAAAGATCATCGGCCTGATTGCCTTGTTTTAAGAAATCCTCAAGCTGCGCAGTTTCTTCATTTGTAAGCTCTGTGTTTTTCTTTAAGTTATCGGTAAGCTTGCGGCACCAGTAGAAGCGGGCACGTCCATCACGGTAGCGAAGCATATACATAGAAAAGATGGGGCGCCTCCAAACACTTACAATAGGCCATATAATACCTGCACCCAAACAGGCAAGAACAATTAGTCCGTACAGCCAGGCAAGAATGGGACTGACAGAATTAAGCTGCTGCCCAAGAGAGATTAGACCGCTGAGCAAAAAGAGAAACAGTAAAAGAAAAAGTGAGACAGCGGGTATTATGGCAGATGCATATTTTTTCTTACGGTTCATGAAAAACTCCCTTCTATAAGAAATATTAAAAAACTATGTAAAGCGAACAGCTGAAGTTCGCTTTGCTGCTGTGTTCAAATAGTATATCTAAAAATAAATTTTTGTGCAAGAGTGTTAAGAAAATAAAAAACAAAGAGCGTGCGCAACACTAAAAAACTATTATTGCGCATTATTGTGCTCAAAAATTGTGAAAAAAGTATGAAATACGTTGGGTATATTATGCAGGATGAAAATTGACAGTTAAAAAGCTAAAAAGTATAATGTAACTATCATAAAACATTGGTAAAAACGTCAATGAGGAAACAAAAAGTGCGCAATAAAATGCGCAACAGAAAGGAATGGAAAGCAATGAATAATGAAGTGGTGAAAAAACCAAGAGGTCCTAAGGCTTTCTTCAAAAAAGTGTACCGTTATCGTCAGTTTTTGATTATGCTGGCACCAGCAGTAATCTATACATTGGTTTTTGCGTATTATCCAATGGCGGGTGTTGTTCTGGCATTTAAGAAGTACACTTATGCCGGCGGTATCTGGGGAAGTGCATGGAACGGATTTAAAAATTTCGATTTCTTTTTTAAATCTGGTCAGGCATGGCTGGTAACGAAAAATACGGTATTGTATAATATTGTTTTTATTGCTGTAAATACGATCATGCAGATCGCGGTCGCAATTTTCTTAACGGAGATTCATAACACAAACATTACCGCAAGATCACACAGTCGCTTATGTTCCTTCCATATTTCATTTCATGGGTTATTGTAGGCGTTATGGCCTTCAACATTTTTAGTTCTGATTATGGATTTATGAATCGTATGATTACATCTGCTGGAGGTAAGAAGATTTCCTTCTATACAAAGCCTGAGTATTGGCCATTTATCCTCGTATTCTTTAATGTATGGAAGAACATTGGATACGGATCAGTTATGTATCTGGCAGCAATTATGGGAATTGATACATCAGTTTATGAGGCAGCCGCAATCGACGGTGCAAACGTATGGCAGCGAATCCGCAAGATCACCATTCCGATGATCATGCCTACCACCATTATTTTGCTTTTGCTTTCTGTAGGAGGTATCTTCAAGGGCAACTTCGATTTATTCTACAATTTAGTAGGAAACAATGGTCTTTTGTACAACAAGACAGACGTTATTGATACGCTGACCTTCCGTGCATTGATCAGCAGTCAGGATTTCGGTATGTCAGCCGCAATCGGCTTATATCAGTCGGTACTTTGCTTTGTCACAATTGTAATTGTAAACTGGCTTGTAAGTAAGTACGACAAGGATTACACATTATTCTAAAGGGGGATGCGTACAATGAGTTCAAAAACAAAAGCCGGCAAGATTAGACATGGCAAGGATATCATTTCACTTAATATTGTGGCGTACGCCTTTACGGGTATTGTGGCAATCCTGTGTCTGATTCCATTTATCATGATCGTTTCAGGATCCTTTTCATCTGAGGCAGCGATCAACAAAAACGGATTCAGCCTTCTGCCGCAGGATTTTTCCTTAGATGCATATAAGACGGTGTTTCGTGATCCATCAGTCGTCTTCAGAGCATATGCAACCACAATCGGTCTGACTGCTGTTGGTACTGTTGTAGGTCTTTTGCTTCAAACGATGACTGCATATGCACTGGCAAGAAAAGATTTTGAGTGGAGAAACAAGTTTTCATTCTTCTTCTACTTTACAACATTATTCTCTGGTGGTTTGGTACCATATTACATTTTGATGACCAACACTCTCGGATTAAGGGACAATTATCTGGCATTGCTATTGCCGCTTATGTTCTCTGTTTATAATTTGCTCATTATGAAGAGTTATATTATGGCTCTTCCAGAGTCTTTGATTGATGCAGCAAAGATTGATGGGTGCAGTGAATACCGCACGTTATTCCAGATTGTAATGCCACTTATTAAGCCGGCATTAGCGACAGTTGGACTTTTCATTGCACTGGCATATTGGAACGATTGGTACAATGCAATGCTTTATATTAAGAAAGAAGAGATGTATCCGCTTCAATATTTCTTATATCAGAAGATAAACGGAATTGAGGCTTATAAAAAGCTTTTGGCAAACGGAAACGTCAGTGGTGACGTTGTAAGTGCCGTATCTCTGCCAACGCAGACATTAAAGATGGCACTGACTATCGTTGTTACAGGACCAATCGTTTTGGCATATCCGCTTGTACAGAGATATTTTGTACAGGGTATTACAATTGGTGCAGTAAAGGGCTGATGAAGTTTATAAAAAGTAAAACCAAACAATATCAAATAAAATCAAACAAAATTAAGGAGGCTTATTATGAGAAGAGCAAAGAGAAACGCAGCGAAGCTGTTAAGCGCAGCTATGGCAGTTGGAATGATGGCTGGAATGGCAGTTCCGGCAGCAGCAGAGGAAGAGTCCACCAATATCTGGGCATCTGATGTAGATACATCCGAGCCAATGGAATTAAAGATGTACCTGATTGGTGATAGAACACCAGATTTTGATGAGGTATATGGAAAGATCAATGAGATTCTTGAGGAAAAGTTATGCAGAAGTGGCAGTTCCTCCATCCCACTCCTTATCCGGAGCCGATTTCAAAGGACGTTTACCACGACTTGTTTGAATATCTTGGTTTAAACGAAGGCATCGTTCAAAACTA
>ERZ791716.876-NODE-876-length-15828-cov-5.083370_pt1 | contig 15828 bp, 10 predicted proteins | sample MGYA00510049_ERZ791716 | MGnify/ENA primary metagenome ERZ791716 (study PRJEB30046, sample SAMN00715135) | human gut metagenome | study: EMG produced TPA metagenomics assembly of the A metagenome-wide association study of gut microbiota in type 2... | reverse complement strand
AAAATGTTTTTCATTTGTCAAGAACTTTTTTCATAACTTATTTAATCAGCTTATTCAAAGCAATATTTATAAAGTCATGTCTGTAAACTGTAACTCACAAGCTCTACAACTCAATGTGTCCCGCGAGTCAGCTTTGATATAATATCATCCCGGCACACATATGTCAACGGATTTACTGCAATTAATTAAAGTAGTAAAACTATCTTAAAAAACATAAATTTTCTAAATTGTCTGTTTATTATATACAATTCTCGCAATTACTATCTGACAGCCTCTATCGCTTCCTTGATATTTGCCACACCAACAATCTCAATTCCACTGATATGCGATACCCCTGCAAGACACACTTTGGGAACAATACACTTTTTAAAGCCAAGCTTCTTTGCCTCAGCAACACGCTGCTCGGACATGGTAACTCCGCGTACCTCTCCGCTTAAGCCCACCTCTCCAAAGCATATGGTATCCTCACGCACTATAATATCCTTTTTGCTTGATGCGATTGCAAGCACTATCCCAAGGTCTATCGCCGGTTCGTTCATCCTTATACCGCCTGCTATATTCACATAAGCGTCACAGTCTGACAGCGACAGGTTGGCTCTTTTTTCAAGGACCGCCATTAGCAGGTTTACTTTATTATAATCTGTACCATTTGCTGTACGCCTTGGATTATTAAAAAAACTGTGACAGACAAGAGCCTGTATCTCGAGAAGTATCGGGCGGCTTCCCTCTATGGAACATGTGACAATTGATCCTGATGCTCCCTCTGGCTTACCGCTAAGCATATACTCAGACGGATTTTCTACCTCAACCAGTCCCTCCGCCTTCATTTCAAATACACCTATCTCATTGGTCGAACCAAATCTGTTCTTAACGCCTCTAAGTATCCTGTACGACTCATATCTGTCACCCTCAAAATAAAGCACAGTGTCAACCATATGCTCTAACGTCCTCGGTCCTGCAACCGCACCATCCTTTGTCACATGTCCTACTATAAAAACAGAAATACCCAGAGTCTTTGCAAGCTGCATAAGCACTCCGGTTGTCTCCCTGACCTGTGAGACACTGCCCGGTGCAGATGATATCTCTTCGTTATACATGGTCTGAATGGAATCTATCACAACAACCTCCGGTTTTTTTCGTTGAATCACGTCCTTTGCTATATCAAGACTTGTCTCACATAAAAGCTCCAGTGAATCCGTAAAATCGCCAAGTCTGTCGGCACGCATCTTTATCTGATGCAGAGATTCCTCACCTGACACATAAAGTAATGGCACCTTTTTTTGTGAAAGTTCCCTGCATACCTGAAGTAGAAGCGTGGATTTTCCTATACCCGGATCTCCTCCCACAAGCACAAGTGACCCCCTCACAATTCCTCCACCAAGCACTCTGTCAAACTCAGCTATACCTGTCACTATACGCTCCTCTTTCTCGCTTTTTACTGCCGAAAGAGGCAGAACCTGTGCCGCCTTTGATTCTTTTTTTACTTTTCCCGACGAGCTTATCGACTTTTTATCTATGGTTTCCTCTACAAATGTATTCCATTCCTTACAGGCCGGGCACTGTCCCATCCATTTTGCCGATTCATAACCACATTCCTGGCAGAAAAATACAGAGGTCTTTCCTTTTGCCATATTGTTCTCCTTTATAAAATACAAAAAGCCCGGCTTTCACCGGGCTAAAAATATGCTCTATTTTCTTGATACTTTGATATCGACTGAATCAACACCCTCAAGCTCTACGCTTAAGCTGAGCTTGCCGCCGAGATTTGTCTTCATAGTACCTGCAACAGCTCCAGCTATATCAATTTCGTACTCTGTCTCCTCTTCAAGGCCAAGAGTAATCTGAGCATCCTCAGGTCCCTCCACAGTAAATATCACTGTATCAGCAGTCTCCTCGAAATCCATAACCGCTGTTCCCGGAACAGACTCGTATACAAAGAGTCCGTTTCTTTCGAGCTTCGTAATCTCCTTAAAGGTCTTTACCTTGTAGATATCTCCATCCTTCTCAAAATTGTCAAGCTTTGCCTTTGCAGCCAATGTATAATCTCCGAAGCTGAGCTTTCCGTTTTCCTCAGTACGGATTAATTCACTTATTACAGCCATTTTTATCCTCCCGTAGCTATATTGATATATTAATTATAAATCCAATTCTACTCAACAGTCAATGAAATTTGTTTGTTTTTCGTAGAAATTATTACCTTATCGCCGCGCTTAATTTTGCCGGTAATAATATCCTCTGACATACGGTCTTCAATCTCCTCCTGAAGCTTTCGTTTAAGAGGTCTTGCGCCATATTTTCTGTCATAGGCTTTGTCCACGATAAAGGATTTTGCACTGTCGCGCACTGTGAGCTCTATATCAAGCTGTTCTTTACAGCGTTTCTTAAGCTCCTTTACAAGAAGTGTCACTATATGCTTCATATCATCCTTGTTGAGAGCTCTAAATACAATAGTCTCGTCGATTCGGTTCAAAAACTCAGGTTTAAATATACGGCGGACCTCCTCCATGACACCGTTCTTCATACGCTCGTGATCCTGCTTTTCATCCTCACCAGCGCCAAAGCCAAGGCGCTTTGGTTCTATAATAGAAGAAGCTCCTGCATTTGATGTCATGATGATTATTGTATTCTTGAAATCAACCGTGCGCCCCTGTGAATCAGTGATTCTACCATCATCAAGCACCTGTAAAAGTATATTGAACACATCAGGATGTGCTTTTTCTATCTCATCAAACAGTATAACAGAAAAAGGATTGCGTCTGACCTTCTCTGAGAGCTGTCCGCCCTCCTCATGGCCCACATATCCCGGTGGTGAACCAATCATCTTTGAAACACTATGCTTTTCCATGTACTCTGACATGTCAACACGTATCATGGCATCCTCCTTGCCAAAGACAGCCTCAGCAAGCGCCTTTGACACCTCCGTCTTACCTACTCCTGTCGGTCCCAAAAACAGGAATGAGCCAATCGGCTTCTTAGGATCCTTTAAACCAACACGGCCTCGTCTGACAGCCTTTGCGACAGCAGAAACAGCCTCCTGTTGTCCTATTACACGCTTGTGAAGTATCTGTTCAAGCTTTGCAAGTCGTCCTGCCTCTGACTCTGTAAGCTTATTTACAGGTATTTTGGTCCATCCCGATACTACATCCGCTATCTCATTTTCACCGACTACAGGCTGATTTTTGCTTCCTGTGCGGTGATTCTTTCTGATAAGCTTCTGCTGTTTATTTTCAAGCACTTCCTTTTCTGACATAAGCGTGCCGGCAGCTGCGATATCTCCTTTAGACAAAGCATTTTCCAACCGGTTCTGCTTATCTGTTATCTCTTTTTTCAGAGCAAGCAGCTCGTCAGATGATGTCAGATTCTTAAGCCTTATCCTGGCTGCCGCCTCATCCATCAGGTCTATCGCCTTATCAGGTAAAAATCTGTCATTTATATATCGTGCAGAAAGGTTTACTGCTGCTTTCACACCCTCATCTGTTATGATGACACCATGATGCTTTTCATAGAGTCCCTTTAACCCTGTGAGTATCTCTATTGTCTCATCCACACCCGGTTCCTCAACCATCACCGGCTGGAAACGGCGCTCAAGCGCAGCATCCTTTTCCACGTATTTGCGGTACTCTTCTATGGTAGTGGCGCCGATTACCTGTACCTCGCCTCTGGCAAGCGCAGGCTTTAATATGTTAGATGCATCTAACGAGCCTTCTGCTCCTCCTGCACCTATTATAGTGTGAAGCTCATCAATGAAAAGAAGTACATTTTTGGCATTTGAAACCTCGCTTATCACCTTCTTGATACGCTCCTCAAACTCACCACGATACTTTGATTTGGCTACAAGCCCGGACATATCAAGTGAAACCAGTCTCTTTCCCAAAAGAATATCCGGGACATTGCCACTGACTATATCCTGCGCAAGTCCTTCTACTATAGCGGTCTTGCCCACTCCCGGCTCTCCAATCAGACATGGATTGTTTTTGCCACGGCGGCAAAGTATCTGGATAACACGCTCCATCTCCTTTTTTCTGCCTATAACAGGGTCAAGAAGCCCTGCCTCTGCCATATCTGTCAAATCTCTGGAATACTGATCTAATACAGGAGTCGCAGAATTGTATGATGCATTGTAGCTTTTCATCAGATCCCTGTATGCAGACGGATCCTCGCCCATCGCACCAAGAATATCTATAAACATCTTCTGACTGTTAACACCCATGGTGTTTAAAAGTCTTGCAGCTGCACAGTCTCCCTGAAGTACTATAGCCATCAGCAGGTGTTCTGTACCTATCTCATTGCACTCAAATCTATCGGCTTCCTCCGATGCACGCTCCAATACTCTCTGTGTCCTTGGTGAATAGCCATCCCTGTCCATCACTTCGATGTTATCCCCCGGTGAAATCAGGTCTTCAATCATCGAAATAAGCTTATCATATTCCACATTGCAGGCTGTTAGAACCTCAGCTGCCACACCGGTGCCCTCTTTTATAAGGCCAGCCAGTATGTGCTCTGTTCCAACATAGCTGTAGTTCATTTTCTTTGATATACGTGCAGCCAAATCTATTGCTTTTTTAGCCTTACTTGTATATGGTTTCAAGTCATATCCTCCAGTCATATTCACTAATTTAAGTCGATGAACTGCAAATCATCATCCTCGCTGTCATCTTCATTGTCATCCATTGCACTGCTGTCTATAGTCTCAGACGGCTTATTTCCCTCATTGACAAAGCCATCAAGTGCCATTTGAACCTGCTTCTTTAAAGCATCCTCATCAGCATCGTTTTCTGTGTCAGAAACGTTTTCCTGCCTTAAATCGTCTTTTAAATCAAACTCAGAGTTTTCATTCTCAACAGCTTTCTTAGAATCAGGTGTAATTTCTACGGTTCTTCCGACATAGGATGCATTTGATATATTTTCATCCGTAGCCATCTTTTGCTCATCTGCAGCACCTTCCGCTGTTTCTTCTGCAGCTTCTCCTGCCGGCTCTTCTACAGCTTCATCTGCTGTTTCTTCTGCGACTTCATCTGCCGACTCTTCTGCAGCTCCTGCCACTTCATCCACCGACTCTTCTGCAGCTTCTTCTGCCACTTCATCTAACGGCTCTTCTGTAACCTCTTCTTCCAGCTCATCTGCTATCTCGTCCACATTTTCATCTGCTGTTTCTTCCAAAGCATCTTTTGATATATCTTCTGCATCATCATCGTCATAATAATCGTCTGCAGCTTTATACTTTCTGTTTTTCACAGCTGATACAATAAGCAACAGTAACAGAATAACGATAATAAGAACCAGTATTGCAGCTAAAACAAGATATTTATTGGCAATTCCCGGGACAAGCTCTCTCTTTGTTGTATCGTTTTCCTCCTGTGCCACTGTAGGTGTACTGAGCTCAGTTCTCATATATGTGCCATCTATGCTATCATATGTGTACCAGCCACTCTCACCATTGTCATTCATAGCGTATACGAGGTAAAAATCCTTTGTCTGATCATCGGTTTTTTCGGCTTTGGTCTGGTAGGCTGTTGCCACACCCTTGCCCTCTATGGAGAGTGATACCTCATTATATCCCTCAGGCACATCATCCACCTTAGGCAGTAAAACCACTATAAAATGCGACTCTGAATTGATACGAACAAACTCATATGCTGCATTCTGTGCTGCATCATATACAAAAAGCCCATTGCCGCTTTCCGACTGTAAATACACAAGTGTGATATCACCAAAAGTGCCATGAAGGGTATTGTATTCAAGACCGTCAATCACTGTCTTTGAGTGCTCAAAGCCTTCAGGGACAACATCCTCCGGAATGTCATTGACCATAGTCCACTCTGTACCATTTATATCGAACTTCTTCCAGTTATCCTGCTTATCTGCATTCTCCGGATCATCCTCGGTTCTTCTGGTAACAACTATATTGTATGTGCTTGTGCTGCCGTCCTCTGCTGTCACAACAACGCTTACCGTATTCTCTCCAACCTCAAGTGAATCATTGCCTGTGACAGATGTCACACTTGCCTTGGAATCAGCCGGATTTGCTGTAACCGCAAGGCTTGAACAGCTGTAATCTACTGTAGCTGTGTAATCCTTTGTCGCAGCAGAAAACTCAGGGGAAAGCGTACCTGCTGAGATAACAAGCGAACCAAGAGATGCGTTTGAGGATTTCTTTTCCTCTTTGTTTTCATTATCTTTATTTGCATTGCTGTCATTGCCGGTATTGCTGCCGGAATTGTCCTTGTTATCCTTGTTGCTGTTTGAATCATTGTTTGATGAAGCACTTGTTACCGTCACCTTCGTGCTGGCACCGGTAATTGTACCTCCGGCATCGTTGCCCTCTGCATCTCCTACAACTGTACAATATGCCTTTATAGTGCAGCTTCCTGCAGCCTTCGCCGTAAATGAAAATGACTGCGATGTGGGATATCCTGCGGCGTCACCAATATTGGCCACACCATCTCCTCCGTTACTCAGTACTCCCTCGTCAGAGCTTGAGATAACTACAGTACCAAAATATCCAGACGGCATGGAAACAGTCACCTTAACTGTTTTTCCAACAGCTATAGAGCTTGAGCTGACACTTAATCCAAGTCCCTGCGCATATACATGCTCGGCAGGTGTGAAAACAAGCATCACCGCCACAACAAGTGATAATATACATCCAAATAATTTCTTCATATTTTTCCTCACATTTCTAATTCTGCGATATCTTTGATTTGCCCAGTATGTGTCTGTTCATGATTATCATATCAAGGGCATTTCCACCATCACGCTTTCTGTTAGCATCAGCTGCCTCCAGATAAGCACCTGTGAGTGTTCCCTTTCCTAAAATATGTCTGTTGAGCTTAATCATATCAAGAGCATTTACAGCACCATCACCATTGATATCTCCATATATAACAATATCGTATGTCTTTTTCAGATTACCTGAAGCATCATAAACAGCCACTTTATTGCCTGTTGCAATCTTTCCGCTGTTTTCTGAGCCTGAGCTTGTCAGAAGCTTTACAGTACCTGATGCTGATACTGCTATATTCTTCACAAAATCAGCTGCACCGGTTCCAGGCTCAATGCCTGTAATATAAGTACCTATACTGTATTTACCTGATGTTATGTTTACATCAGTATTATTTTGGTTATTATTGTTCTGATTATTATTGCCACCTGCATTATTTGCAGATGCCGCCTGCCTGTTTATATTGATAGTGTATGTTCTTGTATCACCGCTTTGCGACTTGCATTTTACCTTAATTGTATTATTTCCGACAGCAAGCGAATAGCTTCCTGTGCCTGAAACACCACTGTTTCCTGAAACTGCATCTGCCGAAACAGTCACTGAGCTTATAGCATTTGAAACAACTGCTGAATAGCTTGTTGTCGTTCCATTGAAGGCCGGTGTGAGTGTTACACCGCTTATCGCAAGCGACTGCAGATAGTTATTGGTATCACCTGCTTTATTGAAGCCTACTGCTGACGATGGCATATTATTGTATACAGGTATTTTAAATACAAAAGCCTGATTCTTGTCTGAATATCCTTTAGCCAGACTCTGTCCCTCAGTAAGAGCCGCTGTGGCATTGCCCATGTACTGATGGAAATACAGCGAGCTTGTATTTACTACATTAAACTTCTCAAAATACAGTGTATTTTGACCCTTATTTATATAATTGCTGCCCACCTTTACAGCTCCGCCGCTTATGGACTTTACTCTTGTATTCCAGCCCTGCTTCTTGGCAAAAGACAGACCATTTTTATAAATCTGGGCTTTTGTGCTTCCTGTTGCATTAAAATTAAAATAATTATAGTAGCCTTCGTATCCGGAATATGTACCCGAAATAAGAGGGCTCGTTCCCTTTTGCCCCTGCTCCTGCTTTATGCGCGATGCTATATGGTATGCACTTACTCCACTGCTCTTTGCCACATCCATGAATGTGCTTGCATAATTGATTTTCTCACCATTGTTGGAATAGGTCTTTGTTCCCTCCATAAATGTGCCTTTTACTATGGACTTGACACCTTCAATTGCCTCATTCGGACTGTATGCCAGACTCTGAAACTGAAAAATATTGGTCTCATCAAGAAAATTCCTTGGATCCATGAGATAAGCAATATAGGCACTGCTTGCTGACACCCATCCCGGTTCGTACTCAACCCACGTATTTGTTGACCAGTTATATGCTCCCGAAGCTGTGGATTTCTTGGCATTGTCTGCTGATTTGGATACCAGATTAAGTCCGTTTACACTTTCATTTTCAATCACCGTATCCCAATTCAAACCTGTATTTACAGCCTCAAATGTCCAGCTTGGATACTTATTGTGAAGAGCTGTAAGGTTTGGAATATAGCTGTCAGGAAAGCCTGCATTCTTCATAGCCGTGACAAAATCAGTATTGTCTCCGCTATTATTGTATGTCACCTTTATGTATGTACTGATAGTCCAGCCCGTAAATGCCTTGCCGTTTAAAGTACCCTTGACATTGTACCAGACCACACCGTTTACCCTGGTCTCTCCTATTATGTCAACCTGATGGTTCCAGTTGAGTGAGACAACCTTGGTAGTGCCGGATGTGCCTGCTGCATTGCGGACATACACATTGCCACCTGTAATCGTACCTGTAGCATATGCTCCCGATGCGGTTGCAAGGGCAAGCTGTTCCTCATTATTCTGCTGTATGGCATCCGCATTGCCGGTGTCTGCCGAAGCATCCCCTGTCTGCGCATTGTCTGATGCAGCTGTGCCGGTACCTGCTGATACAAAATCAGACCTGATATAGCTGACACACTCCTCGTTATTTGCTGCCAGATTGTACTTTGCCTTGTACCACACCTTGCCGTCTGCACCTGTGGTCTGCTCAAGAATAGTAATATCCTTGCCGTTTGAAAGCTTGTGCTCCAGCTCATACTCTGTGCCCGGTCCGCTTCTCGCCGCTACCCAGTATCTCTCATCACACACAACCTTAGCCGCCTGATCCGCATAGACTGCTATGCTGCTGTATGGTGCCAGGTCACATGCGGCTAATGACAATGTAACGACAGAAACTGCCAGAAATTTATTTATCTTTATCATCAAATCCCATCTTTCTTATGTGCATTGTTTACATTAATCCATTATCCATTTAATTATAATAGAATATGGCCTTTGTATCAATGTATTCGGCAGAAATTTATTATTTTTTTATTAATAATATAAAAAACTCCCTTCAACGTGCAGCTCATGCTTACGTTTCAGGGAGTTGTCTGATTCATATTCTGCTTATTCTTACTGTCTTCTGTCGCTTTTTCTAGCTGAACAGGGATTTTATCTTATCCCATAAATCCATGAAAAAGTTACCAATCTTTTCCCAGAAGCCCGGGTCATTTATCTTATCGCCAAGCTTTGATGCCCAGTCCTGTGCCTGGTTGATGACTGAATCCCAGTCGATATTGGCATCCTTAAGCTTCATAAGAAGCGATGTCAGCTTTGCAATATCATCATCAGAAAGCTTCAGGTCGTAATCCTTTGCAGCCTCCTTTATCGCATCCTTTATCTGGCTCTCATCCTTAAGCCCTCCATCAGCAAGCTGCTTCTTTAAATCTGCAATCATTGCCTCGATATCTTGCGAATCGCCGTCAATGCTCTTGTTGAGCTCTCCTGTTGTGACAAGCTCATCCATCGCTGCGTCTGTCACCTTGTCGTCAAGCTTCTTGCCTGTCATCTCCTCGTATGCCTTTAGTGTGCCTACAAGTGCTGCCGTTCCGGAAATAGGGAACGGTCCTGCGACTATGATTTTAGCATCAGCTATGCCTGCTGTGGCAAGCGCATTCTTGTACATTCCTACCGTACAGTAATTGATATTGTGCGTGGAAACACTAAGACCCGCACCCTTTTTATCCTCTGTAATGAGTACTGAGGAAAGTGACCTTGTGCCAATCTCGCTCTTGCTGATGTATGAATCGAGGTACTTGTGCTCCTCATCATTATTTACATAGACAACATCGTATTTGTCCAGATCAGTGAGCTCGATTCCCATAAATCCAAGCACTGTCGCTCTCTGATCCGGTGTGAGGTCTGCTCCAAGACTTAAGTATGGCTTATCATTATTGCTGATGGTCACCTTGTCGTTTGCCTCACTGCCAGCTGTCGTTGTGCTGTCTGCAGTACTGTCTGTGTTACTCTTATCAGCTGCGTCACTGCTGTCACTGCCTGATACATCAACGCTTGAAACTGTATCAGTCTGCGTAGCTGTCTCTGTTGCAAATACAGCCGGATTCATCGTAAACAGTGTCACCGCAGCAAGCACGCTACATACAATACTCTTTGCTTTTTTCTTTATTAATCTAATCATTTTTCCTCCAATCTACTGCTCTATATCATACGAAATTGTAAAGTTACTTCCGTCGAAGCTGACATCTGCCATGCTTCCGCATACCACAGGCATCATCGGCGACATATGACCTATATCCAGATCCATGATGATTGGCACATTAAACTCTCTAAGCAGTGATGAAAGCGCCTGTCTGTGGTCTATGCCAAACATTTCCTCTCCGAAGTGCGCCGGGCGTCCGATAAGAAAGCCCTTTACATTTGAAAACCATCCTGCATTTTTCATCTGCCACATAGCCCTTCTCATGCCCATCACATTAAGGTCACAAGCCTCAAGGAACCATATGATACCATCATCACTGTAGCGCTCATTAAATTCCCTTACATGGTCAAACGATGTGCCAAGCAGATTGATAAGACAATCCATGCAGCCACCAAGCAGCCTGCCTCTCATGGTAAGCCTGCTTCCCTTTGCCACCGCAGGAATAGAGCTGATGCACGACTTTTCAGTCAGGTTGTAGCCCACAAACGGAGCATTCTCATCCTTTATCGATTCCTTCTCCCACATAGGGTAATTGGTAAATGAAAGCTTCCTGCCACAAAGCAGATTAAATGCATCGGTAAGTGACTCATGCCACACCTCCATGCCAAAGCTGCCCGCACACGGCCCGTAAATACCTGCTGTATCTGCAATAGTAGCCTCCAAAAATGTGAAATTCGTGTTGTCGGAATAGCCCATGTACCATTTCGGCTTTGACTGCTTCACGCGCTCAAAATCAATATAAGGCACTACCTCGCACATCAGCTCGCCACCACCACAGGATATAAGCACATCACTGTCAACAGAAGCATAGCTCTCGTTCAGCTCTTCTGCGCACTTCTTAGGTGTATTGCTGATACCTATGCCACTGTCGCACCTGCAGTTAGGTCCCTCTATCGTCTTATAACCCATGCTGTGAAACCTTTTAATGGCATTGTCAAAGGCACTCCTGTACGGCTCTGTTGTACAGCCCATCGAAGGCGCCACAAAGCCTATTGTTCCTCTATCCTTTAGAAATTCAGGGTATCTCATGTTTCTATCATCCTATCACTATTATTTACATATCTAAGCTTCTGTCTGAAGTAAAATATGTAGGATTTTATCATTTCTGTCAAGGTCATTTTACTGTCATAATTAAATGTCGTCGTGTACTGCACATGCTGTCTGTTGCACCAGTTGTATATATCATGCAGACTTATCGAATCAACATTCTTCATATTGTTCATAAACACCTTAACCTTTGAAAGCTCATCCTCACTGTCAATGTATAGATGAAAGATAGTATTCGGACATTCAATTATTATCTGCTGTTCTTCTATATTTTTCATCACTGTATCCTCTATTGAATAATGTATCCTGTGTGATTAAAAATATTATCGTCTGTCACACCGGGATGTGAGTAATAACAAAATATCGTAACTGTTCAGTACCTTCACAGTTAAAAAATATCACATAACCATAGTACTACACCGGCGTCACAAAATCCAGTCATTTTTGCCTGCCAATTCTTACTATTTTATTAAGAAAAACGGTAAATATTATACTCCCTCACAGTCAAATGCCGGAATGAAGCTGTCCTTTGCCACGTCACCCTCCTGTATAAATGCATTCGTGATTCCTATTTCGAGGGCATAGTCAACAAGCCTTTCATACTCTCTCCTTGTCACTGTGCGGTTTATCTCAGGATAATCCTTTAGTGCAATCGGCGTAAACTGGCTCATCATGCTTATATATACGTGATCATGATATGTATCATACAGGTACTTAAGTACAGCCTTTGCATCATTCACATGTCCCGGCAGTAGAAGCTGTCGCACAATAACTCCCTTTTGTATGAATCCTGTCGCATCGTCAATCACGACATCCGGCTGCTGCCTGACCATCTCTGAAAGCGCCTGCTTTGCGACAGACGGATAATCTTTTGCCCTTGAATACCTTGCCGAAAGCGTACTGTCCATATATTTAAAATCCGGAAGATACACATCCACTATGCCCTCAAGCAGCTTTAGCTCTGTCACATTTTCATATCCGCTCGTATTGTATATAATAGGAAGCTTCATGCCGCGGCTTTTTGCATCGTTTACCGCCCACACTATATCAGGGATATACTGCCCCGGTGTGACCAGATTGATATTATTTGCGCCTTTGCCCGCCAGTTCCATAAAGATATCACTCAGCCTCTCTTTACTGATTACCTTTCCCTCTTTTCCGTCAGAAATCTCCCTGTTCTGGCAGAACACGCAGTGCAGGCTGCAACCTGAGAAAAAAACTGCCCCACTTCCTCTTTTTCCTGATATGCATGGCTCCTCCCAATAATGAAGTGCTGCTCGCGCCACCTTTATTTCAGATGAAACGCCACATACGCCTGTTTGTCCGGTTCTTCTGTTTGTGCCACATTTTCTGGGACACAATAAGCAATTTTCGTATTTATTCATATTTTTCATTTTAACCCTTGCTAAAAATAATGTTTGATACTACAATCTATATGATTATGCGCAGCATATGTCATGCGCCTTTAATAATCATTTAAAATTATATCATAACTATTCTTACAGAAGAGAATAGTTAAAATACACAATAAGGAGATTACAATGAATCAGTCAAACTGTATCGTCGCCCAGTCAGGCGGCCCAACTGTTGCAATCAACGCAAGCCTTGCAGGAGTCATCGCAGGAGTAAAAAGCTCTGAGAAATACGATATCTGCTATGGCGCTGTAAACGGAATACTCGGCATTTTAAATGAGAATTATCTCAATCTGTCAGATATTTTTGCAGATGATGCTAATCTTGAAAAGCTTAAGACCACACCTGCCATGTATCTTGGCTCATGCCGCCACAAGCTCCCTGATTACAAGGATGATGATTCACCATATGTATACATCTTCCACCAGTTCGATAAGCTTTCTATAAAAGCTTTCTTTTACATCGGTGGAAATGATTCGATGGATACCGTATTAAAGTTATCCGATTATGCAAAAAAAATCAACAGTGATGTGAAAATTATAGGTATTCCAAAAACCATCGACAATGATCTGTGCATGACAGACCACACTCCTGGCTTTGGCTCTGCCGCCAAATATATCGCATCAAGCATGCTTGAGATAGCCCATGACACCTTTATCTATGCTGTTAAGAGTGTGACAATCGTTGAAATCATGGGACGTGACGCAGGATGGCTCACTGCCGCTTCCGCTCTCGCACGTAATGAGTACAATACAGCGCCTCAGTTCATCTATCTGCCTGAGGTGAATTTCGACAAGGACAAATTTGTTGCCGATATAAAAGAAGCCCTCGAGCACACTAACAATGTGATAGTTGCCGTATCCGAAGGAATACATGACGCAGACGGCTCATACATTACATCATCAAATGCCGCATGTGACCAGTTCGGACACCAGCAGCTAAGCGGTGCCGGAAAAGCTCTTGAGTTCATCGTAAAGGAAAACATCGGTGTCAAGGTGCGCTCTGTAGAGGTAAATGTGCTCCAGCGCTGTGCCTCACACCTTGCATCATTAACCGATATCGAGGAATCTTTTGCTCAGGGTAAAAAGGGTGTCATGATTGCAGCGGAGGGTGTGACCGCATCAATGGTATGCTTGAAGCGCATCTCAAATGATCCTTATCAGGTGGAATACACATATTCTGCTATCAAGGATATCGCAAACGAGGCCAAGTCTGTGCCAAGAGAGTGGATCAATGATGCGGGCAATGATGTGAAGCCTGAGCTTATCGAATACTTAAAACCACTTATTCAGGGAGAAACCGCTGTAGCCTACAAGGATGGTCTGCCTGACTATATGGATGTGTCACATCTTCACAAATGTAACTGATTTTAGCTGCCGCCTACACCCCGGTGTGGGCAGCAACAGCATATCTCCAAGGAGGTCGATTTACATGAAGAAAAAAGTGCTTATAGCCTGCGCCGTTGTGCTTGGTGTGCTTTTGGCTGTTTATCTTGGCTTTGCCTTTTATTTTAGCAGCCACTATCTGTTCAACACAAAGATTAACTCTGTAAAATACGCAGGGAAAACTGCAAAAGAGGCATTAGAAAAAAATACAGCCCTAAGCCGCGACTATCTGCTCACAATCACTGATAGAAAAGGCAACAGCTTTTCACTTAAGGGACCTGATTTTTCCTATGAATATGTCTCAAACGGTGACGAGGAGCAAATCCTAAAAAGTCAGAATGCTTTTACATGGCCTGTCAGTCTTTTCAAAGCTCAAAACTATACTCTAAAGGGTTCGTCCAAATATGACGATGCCGCTTTGGCGGAAAAGCTCAAGGCTCTTGATATTTTCAGTGATGACTACATTGAAAATCCGGAGGATGCCCACATCGAGATAAAAGACGGCAAATACGATGTGATTGAAGAGAAAAAAGGCTGCAAGCCGATATATGACAGCATCCTTGCCGAAGTAAAGGATGCCCTGGACAATGAGCTTCCAAAGCTTAGCTTAAACGATGACTGTTATGAAGCTCCCGAAATCACAAAGGAAAGCGATACAATCAAAAATGAAAAAGAAGCCCTCGACAAATACACTGCTTCAACCGTCACTTACAAAATTGAAGGTGCCGACGAGAAGCTTGACTCAGCCAAAATCCTTGATATGCTAAGCATCTCAGATGACGGCAGCGTGAGCATAGATGATGCCAAGGTCACTAAATATGTCCAGCAGCTTGCTTCCAAGTACAATACCTTCGGCCGCAAACGCTCATTCAAGACATCGTCCGGTGACACTATTGAAATAGGTGGTGGAGACTACGGATGGGTAGTCAGCAAGAAAAATGAAAAGGCTGAACTTCTTTCTGATTTAGAGGGAGGCAAGCCCGTGGAAAGAGAGCCTGTTTACGAGCAGACAGCACTCCATCGCGGTGCTGACGACATAGGTAATACATACATAGAGATTGACTACACAAAGCAGCACATGTGGTATTACAAGGATGGTGCTCTCCAGATGGAGTCTGATTTCGTATCAGGTAACCTCGCCCGTCAGAATGGTTCCGTAGATGGTGTATACAAGATTGTTTACAAGCAGAGAAATGCTACTCTTGTCGGCGAGGGATACTCTTCTCCTGTCAGCTATTTCATGCCGTTTGCCTACAATATAGGTATCCATGATGCCAGCTGGCGTGATACCTTCGGAGGAACAATTTACAAAACCTCAGGCTCACACGGATGTATCAATGTGCCACCTGCTTTTGCAGAGCAGCTGTTCAACGCTGTGGATAAGGGCACTCCTGTCGTTGCCTACTACAGAGAAGCTGTCACTCTGACAAACAATGCTGCAAAAATGTCCAATGCATACTCGTATGTGGCTCCTGATGCTGCGCAATAGATGTGGATTGCTTGGTTATTTTTCAATAATACGGGAAGACGACCGGCACACGGGGAATTTGCCCCCGGCAGAGGTGCTCCCGACGAGCTAACGCTACGCAGCTAAGGTACTGTACGAATTATGCTTTTTAGATTTTCTATGCTTGACGAAACCGTCGAAACGC
>ERZ791716.874-NODE-874-length-15853-cov-6.866249_pt1 | contig 15853 bp, 14 predicted proteins | sample MGYA00510049_ERZ791716 | MGnify/ENA primary metagenome ERZ791716 (study PRJEB30046, sample SAMN00715135) | human gut metagenome | study: EMG produced TPA metagenomics assembly of the A metagenome-wide association study of gut microbiota in type 2... | reverse complement strand
CTGCTGCATTTTAACCTCCGATAATTTATAGTTATCACCACTTGATAAAAAACAGCTCATTGTATCAATTTAAAAGATACAATGAGCTAATTTTATCATCAATTTCTCTGATACCTCACCGCCCTTTCAAAATTAATAACCCCATTTATCTTCCTGACCTCGTCAGTACACATAGCCCTAAGTTTCACCATTGTTTCATCATCAATATCATTGATCGCCGCAAGCATATGTGATACTGCACCAAGTTCAACAGCAACCTTAAACAAAGCACGGGACAACCTCTGTTCCGTGCCTTTTACAATTCCCTCCGTGAGCGTAGCAAGCTGCGGAGCAAGATAGTCCACAAGCTCAGGCTTATTCTGTAAAAGATAACCGCAGTAAAATCTGATTGCCTTTTCCATAAATTCCGTGCGAGACGAGCAGTTATCTGACTTGTATAAGATATCGACCGTTTTCATTGTCTCGGGAAAAACATACAACGGAAACTTGATTTTTTCTGCTGTGACACCATCGTTTTCATCTGTAATATCGGTGTTTTTCTTTGATTTTTGTACTTTTGACTCCATGATTTTCGCAAACCTCCTTTTTTGACTCCATTCTATCAGGACTTGTAAAACCTCGCAAAATCGGCGAGCTTTGCTCGTCCGATGTGAATGTTTTGGCGGCTTTGACGCCAAAACTTTAACCCGCAAACCAGACCCACCTCTCCGTCCTCCACTTCTCACCCCAGAATATCTCATTCCCGTACTCTCCAAACTCGCCGACAAATGCCACACGTTCGCCCAAACGTCTTTAGGGTAACTTATCCCACCGATAACCGAACCTCTCCACACGGGGCGACACACTGCGAACTGTGGCGAATTATTACTCAGACTTACTTTCATCTCTGTGGGTCTGAGCATTTCTGCGTTTTGCCGCAGACCTTTTGACTGAAGTCATCTCAATATAATCCCTCACATTCTGCGGCCTATCTTGCTGTAAAGCTGTTCAATGTGTTTTTCAACCTCAGCAGAAAGTGAAGTGCCTTTTTGCTCCAGATACATCTCTATCGCAGAGAGCTTTTTCTCGTTTACACTTACCGTAACTGATTTTTTCAACCTATCACACTCCGATCATATCAATTTTTCAATGAGCTGTCTTCATTCAAACTTTCAATAGCGTCAGTCACCTCCTGTGGATAATCCACTCCCTCATAGGTACACCAACTTGTCCAGCTGCCATTTGAAACAGGCTCTTTTGTGACATAACCAACACTTTCAGAACTGTAAACAACTTCTCCGTTCCCAACATAAATTCCGTGCTGACTCCCGTCAAACAACCCTATCCCGACAACTTCAGGCATAGTATCTATACCGCCTTGTTCGGTATAAACCAATGTGCTGTAAGCAGAATCAAACTTTTTATCGGTCGGACTGTAGTTCAGATACCCCAGCACAAGCCCTGCATTATCCGCATAACGTATTCTGTCAGTTTCGTTTCTTTCACCGATAAACCCGTTCATATATCCCCAGCCTGAGATGTAAGCATTATCAGCCCAAGCCGCAAGATCAGCACAGTTTTTCGTGCTTGTATCAGAAAACATAAACGTATTTATGGTGCTGTTCATCACAAAAGTGTATGTGCGGACAAACTCATCATAGTCAATATCCAAACCATAAATTGAGTTTATCGCTGATATCAGATTGTTGTCATTCGGAGCAACAGCAAACAGATGTGCATATGACTCCGCATAGAAATTCTGCACTTCATCGAAGTAAGACATATATATCAGCTGCGCCTTTATGGTATGAACCTTGACACCCTTTTCGTCCATAGCGTTTGCAATGTCATTACCTGCTGATCGGATATCGTCCAGCCTTTGCCTGCTTTCACTGTCAAGAGAGCTGTAAATATCATAGGCATTAAGGTGAAGTTCAGGCACCTGAGCTTCCTCACCGACCTCCCCAAGAGAAGAAAGCATCACCGCAGGAGCACACAGCAAAAGGAGCAGACCCACCGCAGCACTAAGCACCGCAGTCACAAGCTTGCCTCGCTTTTTTTCATCCCCAAGAATATATACGGCTGCCTTTTTAAGAGCCGCCGCAACTGTCGCCGACATCAGCTCACCTCACGCACTTCAAATTCCGTAAACGCACCCTGCGTTTTCATTTCCATACCGTGCATATATTCCAGCGCTCCTCTCTCCGTAGAAAACAAAATGGGGTCGCCATCACGACGAACCCAGTCCTCAAAAATATTTCTGCTGTTTTCGGCATACCTCGTTTTCCATATGCCGTATTTTTTGTTGTGCATGTTATCTACCTCCCATTGTAGTCAAACTCAAAATTCACACTGCTGCGAACAGTTTTATCTTCCTCCCGCCGAACCAAACAACGCAGCCTTGTAGGCAGGAGCAATGACCTGCAAAAGATATCTTTCATTGCCGCACCTGTAAAGGCAAGTACCTCGTTCGGGATACTTGATAAGGCTGTACTCCGATCCTTCTAACTGCAAGGTGTCGATGAATGCAGTCGGCGAAATGTTGCCCGGATTGAACAGAAAATGATGCGACGGGATACTGAACAGCGGTTTAGTAAACTCCTTTATCTCAGGCAGAAGAAAGTCCTCGATGTTTTGCGAGGCTAATATGAAAGACGATTCCTTTTTACGCACACGTTTCATGCCGTTTCTGATGTATTCTATCGCAGTCATATTAGTGAGGAATAAATACAGCTCATCAACTGCCGCAACAGTATTTCCCTTGCCTAAAAGCTGATCAGACATATATGACAAGATGTTGAACAGCAGAGTATCTTTCAGTCGCTTGTTTGTATCCATAAGACCTTTTACGCCGAAACAGATAAACTCCCCGTCCTTGATGTTTGTTCTGCCGTTGAAATATTTCGACTCTGCACCTTTGCACATTGAGTGCAATCCCAAGCAGATATTCTGCAATATTTCTTCGGTGTAGAGGTGTTTCTTAGCATTATCAAACGCCATAAATTCTTTTTCAACTAACTCATACAGGTCTGACATTACAGGATAGTCACAGCTTTCCAACTTGTCGAGATCTGTAAGATCATCAATGCCAAAACGTGCATACAGTTTCATAAGCATTATCTCTATTGTGTCGATCTCTGCGTCTGTAAAGTCTTTGTATGCTCTGAAAAAGTCTTTTAGGTAACTGATATGCTGACTTAATCGAGTTACTTTTCGGAATGTTTCAGGGCTGTCATCGGTTTCCTTTTCTTGATTTCCAAAGCGAGAATTTTCTGACCACGCTTTCGGTTCAAGCGGATTTATCATATACTCACCCGACATCATGTCAATGTATGTGCCGCCAAGGTTATTGCACAGATCCTCATATTCGTGTTCAGGGTCTAAGCAAAGTATAGATTTGCCTGATTCACGCTGATTGCACAACAGCAGTTTCATAAGATAAGATTTGCCCTGACCGCTGTTGCCAAGTATAAGAATGTTCGAGTTGGTTTTGTCCTCGGTTCGCTTGTCAAAGTCAACAAGAATGTTAGTTCCAAACTTGTCACGGCCGATATATATGCCTTTTTCGTCAGTCTTGCCTGAATAGTTCAGCGGATAAAGATCAGCCACAGAACTTGCAGGAAGAACACGTTCAAATTGACTTGCAAACACGTTATTGCCCGCAGGATGAACAGACAAGAACCCCTCTTTTTGCCGCAAAAGCAAACGGTCAACAGATATTTTGGAACGTGTCAGTTCCATTTGAATATCAGCCTGCAGTTCTTTCAGCTTATCCTCAGTACTTGCTTTTAGCTCGATAAACACGGCCGTATGCAGGAGGGGTTCTTTGTTCCTTCTAAGCTCCGACAGCAGTTCTACTACATCGTCAATGTTGTTCTGAGCCTTTATGCTCTCGTTGACGTCATTTGTGGTGGTCATCATATGGTTTTTCCTCATTGCCTGCTGAACGATCTTCCTTTGCTCCATGCTTGTAACAAGGCGGTTGTAGATACGGAGCGTTACACCGTTCCTGTCCGCAAGGTGAGCAAGTATAGTCGTTTCTTCCGTACTTGGCGGATACTCCGTCACCGCCCAGCAGGACTTGTAGAAGTTTCCGCAGATATAGTGGTCGGTGTAAAAGCGGATCACGCCCGGCATGGTGCAGTCGAAAAAGTCCTTTGCTTCCACTATCTCAAGCTGCTCATCAGACAGTTCTTTTTTCTTCTGCTTTTTAGTTCTCATTTGTTTTCGCCTCCAAATCAAATTCGATTTCTCCCTCGATATCGGGTATCTCATCGCCTGAAATGCTTGTTCCGAAATACAGAGCAAGCATACGCTTGATATCAGATTTGCTCATCCGCCGAGCTGCAAATCCGTGTTCGGAAATCGCTTTATCCACTCGGTTGATGGTGTTAAAGATCTGTTCGTCCTTTTCACGTTTGAACCTTAAAGCGAACACAAACTGTCTTGCAGAGGACATTTCAAGCTGGATCTCGTCAAGAAAATCATAGTCCGCCTGCAAAAGTTTTCGCACATCTTCGTTCTGCTCGGTCTGCAAACGCTTTTTGACGTACATCTTGTTGGTATCGAAACACTCGCAAGAGTCCAAAGCAAGAATTTCAAGGTCCGGTATCGTGCTTAACAGCATCATCAAATGATGTATCTTCACGTCAATATTAGCCGCTGAAAGCACTGAAATATTGGTGGGTTCTACGCTGAAAAATGCTATTTCGGCTTTGTCGGTTTTCACTCCGAAACGTGAAAAACGTTCAAAGCCGATAAGACCCTGAACGCTATTTTTGTTCTTTGCCATATTCAATTCTCACCTCGTAATTTCCACTTGTATTCCTGCTGCGTAGTCAGAAAAAACTTCACAGCATTAAAAATATAGTCTATGATCGAAGTTTCGTCAGCCCTCAGGCTAAGAAATGCATAAGATGCTGTTGCCGCTATGGGAAGAACGTTCTACAGATTCACAAGCACGACCACCGACAGGATCAGCCCTGTGCAGATAATGATAAAATCACGGACGTTCCAGAACCACAGTTTGACGTTTGCCTTCAGGTTTTCGGGGTAGATGTAGGTTTTCAATTTATCACGCTCCTAAAAAATTATATTATTTCTATATCGTCATCATCATCTTCGTCGGGGGTGGATAATTCTCTTAACACTTCTTTTATCCTATCCCATTCTTTTTCGTTATCAACTCCAATCAGTTGTGGCTCATTAAATCTCCTATCTACATTTGACACATATACTGTTACATTTCCATTTTTATCGGTCTCATTTTTTGTATAAACAACATATTCTTTATGATTATCCTTAAATTCGAAAGCACATACTACCTCTACTATTTCTTTGTTGCCACTTTCTCCAATTACCTCCATTAATTTAGACTCATCATCGGAATTTGAAATTTCAAATTTCTTTTTTTGTATTTTTTCACAAAGGTATTGTACAATTTCATCTATGCTATGTTCTGTTGAATTTATTCGTCCCCGTGTTACTGCCAAACCAGGAACATCAACATCTTCCAAAAATAATGGTAACCAATAAACATCACCATTGAATTCTCTCTCTTGTATAAATTCTAATTCATGCATAGTCCATTTTTTTTTACAATACGAGCGAGAAATAATTGTAACACAAAATAACGAACTATCACTATATTTCTTTGATAAATAGGCATAAAGATTTTCACCCCATAATGATGAAATATTCCAATTATCATAAAAAACCTTTATACCCTTTTCTTTTAACTTTTGAGCTAATTCCTCGGCATAATTCCTATCTTCACCAGCAAAAGATAAAACAACATCATAAGAATATGACATATCAATCTCCTCCATAAAAACTAATTGCATTAACTAATTTATTATATCACAACCACTACAGGCTGTCAATTCACAAATTCTATAAAATTTATGCCTTTCTTTTAATCATTCCGACCGCCTTAGCCCCCATACTCATCGTATGACTAACACTCATCATATTAACTCTGACACTGGTATCAAGCCCGTACATCTGAGCTATCCTCGGCACTTCGTTTGCCGACAGGCATATCCCCACCGCAAGCAATGGGTGCTGAGTGTAAGTCAGAAGTCCGATATACAAGATCGTTGTCTGCAAAAACGCCGTCAGGCAGGTTGCTATGACCTGCTTGCACCAGCTGTAAAATCCGTCTGTGTAGCCCCTCGGAACTCCGAACATATACAAGCTCCCGACAGCTATCTGGCAAAGCATTATGCCGCCTCGCTTGATGTTTGCAAACACAACTTTCACCGTGCAGTAACCGAATAAGATCATAAAAAAGAGACTGAACAGCGAAATATCTGAGGCAAGAGCAAATATGACCGCAAGTCCGGTGTCCGCCATCGTGTCGCTTGTTCCGGATATGAAGTTCCCAAGCAGCTCAGTTGCAAACGTACCCTGCATATTGACGCAGAACGAATAAAGCCTTTGCGGAACGACCGTAACAAGACTTGCCGCCATAAAGCCTTTCAGTACATTTATGCAGGTGTTCTTGATGTTCGCCTGCCCCGATTCATAAGCGACAGCCGTATCGAACACAGCCACAATAAGTCCGCAGACAAAAAGCATCCACGCAAGACTGCCAAACAGTCCAACGAACACCTGTACCCAGGACAAAGCGAAAATATCCGTTGCAGTCTCGTTAATAAATGTGAATAATTCCGCTATCAGACCATACACCTTATTGAATATCCATTCAAACATAATATCCCAAATAGCGTCGCTTATCGCATCGGCGGCAGCACCAACTGTGTTGTCCCAAAGCGATGAGATACCGTCGCTGATCCAGTCAATGGCGTCTGAGATCCAATCAAACATCCCCACCACCTCCTGCCTTTGTTATCTCTCCCTTTACTCTGTACAGCGAGCTGCGGCGTCCGCCTTGGATATGATAGCGAGGTATCCGTTCTAACAATCCACGGTTTTCAAGTTCCGTAAAAGCACGATATACCGTGCTTTTGTGTATGCTCAGATCTTCTGCTATCCTGCGTACAGAGGGAAAACATTCTCCGTTTTTGTCCGCACGGTTTGCCAGATAACAGTACACAGCCACCGCCTTGTGGCTTAGTCCTAAGTCGTAGATCCTTCTTGGAAATATCAATATGCATCAGCTCCTTTTACGTTTTAACAGTTGTCCTTTTCTTTGCTGTCAGCTCCTCATATTCTATCGGACTCTCTTTTTTCTTCTGCGGATATTTCATTTCAACGTCTTTTATCAGTTCATCACGCTCTTTGTATGAAACGGCACGGGCTGTCTTATCGGGAAGTTTGTATTCTTCCTTAAAATTAATACCCCACTTGAAAAACAGTTTTAGCTTGCTTATCATCGGGTGTGTTCCTGTTTTCATAACGATAAACTGTCCTTTCGGCATAGATTTCAGCTCATCCACAGTCATAAGCGGTCTGCCTATCATCTGCAATGACTGGCTTTTATCCCTGCCGTTTGATATAGAACCGCTCAATACAGTCTGTTCGCCCAAAGCTTTTGAAAGCACCTCTGCACTCTGACTGTTTGGCGCAAATCCGCCGAACACAGTAAGCTGAGTGTTGTCGGTGATTATCTCCATACCCTGTTTTCCGTAGTTCTGTTCAAGCTGTGCAAAGGACTGAATTATCGCCACTATTGATATTTTTCTTGAACGTCCTGCGGAGAACATAGATTCAGCACCCTCTATCTTAGGAAAAGTTCCAAACTCGTCGCAGTAAAACATAACTCTGTTTTTAAGATTTCCGCCGTTTTCGTCTGCAATGACTAATATCTCACGGTAAAGCTGTTGGATAAGCAGGCTGACCATAAAGTACTTGCTTGTATCTTCTTCGGGAAGAACGATAAAGATAGCAGACTTTTCATAGCAGAACTTCTCGGCGTCTATCGCCGTTCCAAAGCACAGCATTTGTTCAAGTTCAGAATCAAGAAAACTGTTGAGCCTTGAAAGTGCAGTCGACATTACAGACAGCATAGACTGGTCTGACGCATTCAGCGCCGCTCCTGCAAGCCATTTTGCTTTGTGTTCGCTTGGAAGCTTGTTCATAAGCTTTGAAAAATACATTTTAGGCTTTGCTTTCGTGTCTGGCTGATATTTTGCGAGCAAGTCCTGAATAAGCTTGAAAACGGAAACTATATGCCGTTCGTTCTTGTCGCCGAACTCAGCTAAAAGCAGTATGACCGAGGCGAGCAGACCCTCAGCCGCATCGTAGAAAAAAGCGTTTTGTCCGTAGCTGTGGCTGTCACCGCCGCCGATATTGATTATGGTTTTTGCAGTTATCTTTGCGTATTTTTCAGACTTTGCTTTAGCTGAAAGATTGCTCTTATCTTCCAAATACAAATCCATGTATTTATTGACCAGATGCAGGATATTGTTTTCATCAGAGCGCGTCGGATTTCTTAAATCCAAAACCGACACATTGTAGCCGTAGTACTTTTTTGCGATAGTACCGTAATTTCGTGCCACATCTCCTTTGGTATCAGTTGATATAAAGGACATTCCGCTTGCACAGGCGAGTTCCAAATTTGGATAAAGAAAAAAGGCGGTCTTGCCAACGCCCGCAGCTCCTATCATAAGCGTGTGAACATCTCCGTCATCCACAAGCGCAACAGTTTTCTTCCCTGAACCTCTGCACCCGACCACTGTACCTTGAACAGTCGGTAAATTCTCGCCATTACGCCATTTTTCAGGCTCGAATGGCAGAGGGATAAAGGCCCTCTTTATCTCGGATTTCGTCGCCCACCTCACAGTTCCGTGCTGTCCATTGCCGACTTTTTTTGCCTTTATTCCGTTAAGCGACTTGTTGTCAAGCAGATTTACTACCACTAAAAAGGCAATGAAACTTACAACAAGTACGCCTATTAAAAACATTTGTTTATCATTCAATTTCTCACTTCCGATCATATAATATTCTTTCTTTTGTATTTAATAAGATAGTTAGTTTGTTGTCTTCAAGGTATTGCGCTGTGAGGCGGAGGGTATCGCATTACCCGAATTCCATACAAGGTTCGGGTTCGGGAACAATATCAATATCCTCATTCTGCTCCTGAATGGAAACGCTTAAAGTTTCCTCAACCGATAATCTGACGGCATTGTCCGCAAGCCGGTACAGCAGCTTTGCCGTATTTATCGACTGCTCACGGGTACGGGCGGTCTGTCGCAAGTCCTTTAGCACTGTCTGAACACACTCCTGCAAATTCCTCTGTTTCTGTGATTTTTTGCCCTTGTCGGTGTAAGGCTTGTAACTGCCTTTTAGCTTTACATGAAGCCTTTCAAACGCTTGAAATTCGCTGTTAATTCGCTCACTTTTGGGCATGAAAAATGCCGAGCCAGCCAAAGCATACTCGGCAAGATATTTGTATTGTCCGTTTTTAAACGTTGCATAGATCTGCGAGGTCAGCTTGTCGGGACGGCATTTGAGATACTGCAAATTTTCAGCCTGACGATGATATTCTTCTTTATGCTTGTTAGGCACAGCAGGCAGAGCATAAACGCCATTCTTTGCTTTTAGCACCTCGTTCCAATCTTTGTACGGAGGTGCAAGGCGTTTGACGTTTGAATATCCGTTCTCATTTAGAATATCCCTTAGACGGTCAACCGCCTCGATCCCACCCTCGTCATTATCAACACAGAGAATGACTTCTGACAGGTTTGAATGGTTCTTTAACGCCGTCAAAACAGCATTTTCATAAACTCCGTTCATAGCGATGTAGCTGTGTTTCTGCCAATCATTCGGATACAGCGTAAGAAAGCTCAGCATATCAATGGGAGCCTCAAACACATAAAGACAACTACTTTTTCCGAAGTGTGCAAAGCTGTATCTTGTGTCAGAACCTTGACAAGTGATCCTGAAACTATTGCCGTAAGAATTCGTTGAACGCTTGCTTGCCTGCCTTGGAACGCCGTTTTCGTCAACGCCTACAAACACCGCATTGTGATGTTCCTTGTCCTCATAAAGCGTGTGTTGTTTCGCAAAATACGATATAATATCCGGTGCGATAAACCGCTGTTTTATGAGGTAAGCATACACTCTGTGCATATTTGCGTTTGCCTCGGGCAGCTTGAATTCTTTCTTTTCTTCCTTTGCTATAGCTTTCGGAGGACTGTGGGACAGCGGAGTGACCGTCCGTCCTAACAGCTCCTGCACCGCCGTCTGAAAGTCCATATCATAAAATTCCTGCATGAATTTTATTGCTCCGCCGCCTATCTGATTTTTGTGATCGAACCAGGTAGAGCCACGGAGCGTTATGCTGTCGTGCCTGCCTGAGCTGTCGTAGTAAATGAGCTTATGCTCTCTGCCGACACGCTCAAGCTTTTCTCCTCGCACACGCAGGTATTCTGCCAAGTCTACGCTGTTGGCAAGCTGTTTTTGTTCGTCTGTGAATGGGATGTAGGGCATTAAATGTCTCCTTTCCGGGTTGAAAATTTTGGTTTGGTGTGGTATAATGAAGAAATAGATTAAAAGGACGATATTGCCCGATAAATTAGAATTTGTTAAGCAATGGACTGCTACAGTAAAGGAGAATATATATGTGGTTTATTGATATGAATACCGATGATTTATCAAATGATCAACTAAATGATGCAAGAAAGCTGCTTGGACAATTAAAAAAAAAGGCAAAAATGCAAGCCAAACATGAAACGTGTTTGATATGCGGACAAAAATTGCCGTTTTGTAATTCGCATACCGTCCCTCAATTTTGTTTAAAGAACATAGCGGATAATGGAAAAGTGAATGTGTTTGATGCACTAATTGGAACAAAACTGTGTTCTTCGGACTCTGGCATTAAAAGTAGTGGAACTTTTCATGTTATATGCCGTAAATGTGATGGCACTATTTTTCAAGATTATGAAAATCCCGAAGTCTATTCTGATATACCAAGCAATAAAATTCTTAATCAAATTGCTTTAAAAAATGTTCTTCGAGATATTTGCAAGCATGAAACCGAGCTTGAAACGATTAAGATTGTCAAAAAGAAAATGCTTGAAAAAAGCCGTTTTTTTGCAATTATTGCAGATGCTTATTTTAATAGTCAAATAAAGGCACGGAGTCAAGATATCAAAGATTGTTATGATATTTTTGATGCTGTAAAAACGAATTTGAATATTGAGTCTCCAAGCGTTCATATAGTTTCTTTTGATAAATTAAATTATGTTGTTCCAATTGCTTTTCAGGGAATGATAGCACTGATAACAGGTGTCAGTGGGGAACTTATAAATAATCAGTATAATTATGACTCTGACTATTCTGTTGAATATTTAAATTTGGCAATTTTTCCACTTGAAAATTCATCGGTTATTATTACTTTTTCTGATGATAAAAACTCTCGCATATTAACATTTGAAAAAGAGCTTAAAAATATGTCAGTTGCAAAGAGGCTTGAAATAATAAATCGAATTGTGTTTTGGTATGCGGAAGATTATTTTTTCTCACCAAGATTACCAAAAGAAGTTGTAAGCGAATTGGAGCAAGCAGCACGGCAGATGCAAGATTTATTCTCAACTAATCCAGAAAAATCCACAAAAAATGCTGTCAAAGACTTTGATTTACGCAGAGACACTTGTTTCCCCAATTTATTGTCACAGGAATATGCCAAATAGAATTTTTTACATCGTCTATATTTACGCTATATTACCAAATGATGAGCAATCTATTAGGTGCATATTGTCTGTTTAAGTCTGCTGGATTTTATCAATGTATAATAGACAACTTCCAGTTTATCTTATCCCCCTACCAAAAGGATTGAGTAAAATCAGTCCTTTTTTTCATCCACCAACGCAATTTCTAAATTGTCCCATAACCTGCGAAAAGCTCTGCCTCTCCATCATATCCGTACTGAGAAAAGCACCCGACACAACGGTAAGCTTGTTCTCGTTCAGCACAGCGTAGGTTTCCGTGTATCCGAACTGCGTCGCCATACCATCGGATTTCTGAACAGAGCCGTACTGCTGATACTTACCCTTTGAAACAACACTGCTTGTCATTCGGTAACTCGAAACAAAGTCATCTTCGGTGATACCGCTCATCTGTGCGGAGGTCTGTCCGAAGTAATAATCTCCGAAGTTTTCAAGGATATATTCCATATCGTGATCAAGATCACTCTGACTTAGATCAATACACAGAACATCGATCATACCGCCGCCGTTTGAGCCTTTCAAAGTAATTTTATTCACACCGTTTGAGTTATCAATTTCGTTCTCAAAGGAACTGCCTTTCATTGCTTCTGTTACCAATGCGCTTGTATCTGCAAAGCATATATTTGAATCGAAAAATTCGGCAATAAAGGTGTCCGTCTTTATCTTTTCATCCTCTAAACTGCTTTCAGCCTCCGAAGAGGCAGCCGAGTCGTGTATGGACTCGGCTGTGGTAGTAGCTGTTGTTTTCGTAACAGCATTCTGAATCGGCGGACTGATCGTTCCGCAAGCTGTCATTGTCAGCATAATCGTCGCTAAAATTGCAGTCATTACTTTTGCTTTCATATTCATTTTCCCCCTATCAGATTATGCTCCAGATGTACAGCGGACAGGTCAGAGAAAAGATCAAACAGCCGAAAATGATAGCGATCGGCGTCCATTCAAGCTGACCGTGTTTGCGATAATCGAGGTATGCGAGTGTTATCTTCACAAACAGCAGAACCGCAAGTATCACGTCTATTACGGGAAACACCACATTGTTTACGACTGAAACGACCTGCGATTTCGCTGCACCCCAGGTGCTTGTGACCGCCCCCGCAACATCGCCTGAAGCATAAGCAGTTAGCGACATCATAGCCGCAAAGCACACCGAACTTGCTGCTGCGATCAATTTCTTTTTAGATCTCATTTCACATCATCCTTTCTTTGTTTCTTATCGTTCTTCTTGCATATGACCATACCGAAAACCATAATAACCGCTGTGGCTACGAGATAAAGCTCAGCACTATTGTCTGCGGATACACCTGTATGAGGAATATCTATTATGACCGTAGGAGGGGTTTCAAGATCAGGTGTATGCTCATCGTACATAACGACCTCGGTCACAGTTCCGTCAGCATTCACGGTAAACTTTATCTCATTTGCTATCTCATAGCCCTCAGGTGCTATGATCTCTTTAAGTGTGTATTTCTTGCCGGCAATAAGTTTCCCTTCGATCATATGTGGTTCATTTGTAGATACCCATTCTTCAACAACATTTCCGTTCTCGTCGATAATTTGCAAAGTAGCACCCGGCAATTCTTCGCCTGTTGTAACGTCCTGCTTTGAAAAACGAACCTTAGTCGTATCATCCACCATAACTATAAGCGGATAGCCGTTATCCGAAACGGCTGTTGAATCAACGTTTTCTACCGTAACATTGCCGTAAACATCAACAGTAAACTTAATGTCTGTTGCAATAACATATCCGTCAGGTGCGGCAATTTCTTTAAGCACATATTCACCTGCACCAAGCTTTGAAACAATGTGATTTGTGCCGTCGGAAGTCCACTTATCAACTGTCTCACCGTCAGCATTTTCAAGCACCATTTCAGCACCCACAAGTTCTTTTCCGTACACATCACGTTTGGAGATCTCAACAGTAATAGGTTTGTTTTCCGCAGTTATCTCAATAACTTCTCCGTCCTCTGCAATGCTGACAGCATATTCCTTGTCACTAAGAATATACCCCCTTGGACTTTCTATCTCACGAACGATATACTGTCCGAAAGGAACATCTGTAAACTCAAAACAGCCATTCTCATCTGAGGCGGCAGTCATTATTGCAGTATCTCTGCTGAACTTCACGCAGTCGGCAGTAAACAGCCCGAACACAGCATTTTCAAGAGGTTCGCTCTTGTCATCTACCTTATGTCCCTCTATCCTGCCACGCTTGAGAAGATTTACGAATTGTCCGCAGTCAATATCCACAGTCCGGATATCCTGTCCCATATATTCAAAATTCACAAGATACTTTTCACCGTTAAGAACATAGTGTTCATCGGTTGCAATTTCCTGAACATAATACCTGCCGAAAGGTATCTGTACATCAAATTTTGCAGTCATATTCTCAGCAAGTGAAACCTCTGAAAGCAGTCCGTCAGCAGGAATAACCGTACCGTCAGCGGCAGTAATATCCTCTGCGGCAAATAGCCCAAAACGAACGCTTGTATAGCAGTCATTGCCGTAGATCCCGAACAGTTCATCACTTTCCATAACCTTAGAAAGCGATATCCTCACGCTCTGATACTCATTTTCAAAAGCTGTATTCACAGTATCTCTCACCTCAAATTCCTGCCCTGCATATGTCAGCTCAACATCTTTAGGCTTATTGTTCAACACATAACCGTATGGAGCTTTTGTCTCTCTGACCTCATACTTGCCGAGATAAAGCGGCTCGGTTTCGCCATAGCCGTTTTCGTCTGTCGTGATCTCTGAAACAACATCTCCTGCATAAGCTCTTGTTGTTCCGTCGAGCGTAACAATATCCTCTACAGCGATCACCTGAAATACTGCACCGCTGAGATCTCCGTCTGCAAACACGGGAGTGTAAGTTGTTGGATTCACGATCATTTCACCGTTTTCATTTGTGTATGCGGAGGAAGCCGTTGTCACGCTTGTGAAAATATCGCCTGTTTTCCGAACGCTGATCTTTCCTTTTTGAGCGGTATTTTGCTTTTCAACTTTGACAATAGTAAGCGAGTTTTCTTTCTCTGCATTTTCTAAGGAAACCGAAAATGCTACGGGAGTTTTATCAAGCGCATAGCCGTAAGGAGCCTGAACCTCAACAAGAGAATATTCGCCGTAGGGAAGAACTTCCGGTGTGATCAGATACCCCTCAGAATTGGTATAGAATGTGTCGATCGTGGTTGGCGTCGGGTAGCTGAAAGTCATAGAAATCTTCTGACCGTTTGAATCATAGATCTCAAAGCCAGCACCCTCGTAAGGAATTGTTTTTCCCGTTTCGGAATCCACCTTTACAATCTTGATATAGCTTTCAAACTTTGCATTGTTAATGAGATAGCGGTAGGTCTGTCCGCTTTCGCTGATGTTGACATCAAAATCAGCAATAAACTCAGTACCCTCCCAGCCGACTGTCTGATGCACGGTGTAAATTCCGTATGGCATATCCTTGGTATGTGCAAATCCGTTTTCATCGCAAGTCAGATGATCACGTTCTGTTTCAACAGCATTTGCATAAGAACCCGAAGATTTCAGATACACTTCAAATTCAGCTCCCACTTCCGGAGTTTCTATCTGAGTAGAGCCGTCATCGGAATGCTTGATCATTGCGATATTTCCCTTGATAACGTCCTCAGTCACTGTCTTAGAAAGTGGGTTATGCTCAATGAAATAATTCTCAGCTTCTGCACCTACTGAGTAAACTGTTTTGTCAAGGAGATAGCCCTCGCTTGGCGAAATTTCCTGAACAGTGTAGTTTCCGCAGACATACTCTTTTGTCTTGAAATATCCGTTTTCATCGGTCGTATAGGTATCGGCAAGCTCGCCGTCCTTGTACAGTCCGTAAACTGCTCCTGCAAGCGTTCCGTCGCCCTGTGCTGATGCTGTTTCAGAATCCTGCTTTGTTACCTCAACTGTAAACTTTTTGAGGATATTTTTGAATGTCTTGGTTGTGGTCGCATCTGCCGTAAGGGTTGCAGTCTGATCCGCTGGAACTACATATCTTACGGGAACATTTTTCTCGGAAATGGTGTACACGATCTTCTCATTATTGCTGTTGTAAACGGGAATATCGGAAAGGATTGCAATACCGTCCGAACCTGTTTTTATTGTGTAGGTCTTACCGTTGCCCATAATAGTGAACTCTCTATCATCGTTCTGATTATCCTCAGAGTACTTGTTTATCTTTATCGAGCCCGTTTTAAGTTGATTGTTGAACTTCACATTCACAGTCAGATCAACAT
>ERZ791716.859-NODE-859-length-16070-cov-2.570028_pt1 | contig 16070 bp, 14 predicted proteins | sample MGYA00510049_ERZ791716 | MGnify/ENA primary metagenome ERZ791716 (study PRJEB30046, sample SAMN00715135) | human gut metagenome | study: EMG produced TPA metagenomics assembly of the A metagenome-wide association study of gut microbiota in type 2... | reverse complement strand
CAAAAAGGCAATGAAGCAGAAACATTTATGCTATTAGAAAAATCTAAAACAGATTATTTTCATATAGATGTAATGGATGGAAAATTTGTAAGTCAAGATACATATCATAAAATGATAGAATATAGTAATTATATAAAAAGAATATCAAATTTACCGTTAGACATACACTTAATGGTAGAGGATGTAGAAACAGGAATAGAAGTATTTTCAGCAGATGAGCCTAATATTATAACATTTCATTTAGAAGCTTGTAAAAACAAAGAAGAAGTAATGAAAAATATTAATTTAATAAAAGAAAAAGGTTCAAGAGTTGGAATTGCAATAAAACCAGAAACACCAATAGAGAAGGTATATGAATATTTACCATATATACACATGTGTTTAATAATGACTGTTGAGCCAGGAAAAGGTGGACAAACATTAATAACAGATATGATTGCAAAAATAGATGAATTAAAAACATATGCAGAAAAGAATAGCCTAGAAATAGATATAGAAGCAGATGGAGGAATTAATCTAAAAACAGCAGAAAGAGTAAAAAATGCAGGAGCAAATATATTAGTTGCAGGAACAGCAATATTAAAAGCTGCAGATTATAAAGTAATCATAGATGAATTAAAACAAGAATAATTTACTAATGAAATAAATAAAAATCAAAAGAAGGAAGGAATAGATATGTTGAATTTAAAACTAAATTTAAAATATTCAGGAATAGAACAAAAGTCTATAATGCAGTATAAAGAAAAAGTAGAACAAATACATCAAGACTTACATTCAAGAACAAATGATCAAAAAGACTTTGTAGGTTGGCTGAATTTGCCAACAAATTATGATAAAGAAGAATTTGAAAGAATAAAAAAATCAGCACAAAAGATTCAAAAAGATTCAGAAGTTTTAATTGTAATAGGAATTGGTGGATCATATTTAGGAGCAAGAGCAGTTATTGAAAGTTTAACAAATACATTTTATAATATGTTACCAGAAAAACAAAGAAAATTTCCACAAATATTATATGTTGGAAATAATTTGAGTCCAAACTATGTAAATGACTTAATTGAAGTATTAGGAACAAAAGATTTTTCAATAAATGTAATTTCAAAATCTGGAACAACAACAGAACCTGCTATTGCATTTAGAATTTTTAGAGAAATTCTTGAAAATAGATATGGAATAGATGAAGCAAGAAGTAGAATATATGTAACAACAGATAAAGAAAGAGGAGCATTAAAAACATTAGCTGATGAAGAAGGATATGAAAAGTTTGTAATTCCAGATAATGTTGGAGGAAGATATTCTGTATTAACAGCAGTAGGGTTATTACCAATAGCTGTTGCAGGAATAGATATAGATAGATTAATGGACGGAGCACGTACAGCACAATTAAAATATGAAGATTCAAATTTAAAATATAATGCATGCTATCAATATGCTGTTGTTAGAAATATTTTATATAAATTATATAAAAATACAGAAATATTGGTAAATTATGAACCTAAAATGCACTATTTTACAGAATGGTGGAAACAATTATTTGGAGAAAGTGAAGGAAAAGACCAATTAGGAATATTCCCTGCAGGTGTTGACTTTACAACAGATTTGCACTCTATGGGACAATATATTCAAGAAGGTAGAAGAAATCTATTTGAAACAGTAATAAGAATTGAAAAGTCAGAATCAGATATAGACTTAAAAGAAGAAGAAGATAATTTAGATGGATTAAATTATTTAGCGGGAAAAACATTAGACTATGTAAATAAAAAAGCAATGGAAGGAACAATAGAAGCACATACAGCAGGCGATGTTCCAAATATAGTATTAGAGTTGCCAAAATTATCAGAAGAAACAATAGGGCATTTGATATACTTTTTTGAAAAAGCATGTGCAATGTCTGGAATGTTATTAGGGGTAAACCCATTTAATCAACCAGGTGTTGAAAAATACAAGAAAAATATGTTTAGACTTTTAGAAAAGCCAGGATATTAAAAAAGACTATGTATAAAAGGTGCTTAAATAGCACCTTTTTATAAGAAAGAAGGAGCAAGATGATAGTAGAAAGAGAATATTACGTTAAATTGTCAGAAATAGGAAAAGAAAATAAAATAACAAATAAAGCATTATTAGGCATTTTAGAGGATATTGGAGGAGTACATTCTAATATTGCTGGATATGGAATTCCAACAATGGATAAAACACATTTAACTTGGATTTTGTTAGATTGGAAAGTACAAGTTATAAGAAGACCTAATTATGCAGAAAAAATATTGGCAAGAACATGGTCAAAAGAGGGACTAAAATATTATGCATATCGTGATTTTGAAGTTGTTGATGAACAGGGAAATATAATAGTAAAGGCAATCTCAAGGTGGGTTTTAGTTAATATTGAAACAGGAAAAATGGAGAGAATTACTGATGAAATATTGTCAAAATATCAACCAGAGTCTAATAAATGTGTATTTGAAGATGAAACATTTGATAAAATTAAAGAATTAGATAATTATGAACGAGAATCAAAATATACTGTAAAAAGAAGAGATATTGATGTAAATCATCATATGCATAATATAAACTATCTAGACTTGGCAAATGAAGCTTTACCAGATGAGGTATATGATAATGAAAAAGAGTTTAATAATTTTAAAATTTCTTATAAGAAAGAAATTAAATTAGGTGAAACAGTAAAATGTAAATATTCTTTTGTAAATAATACACACGTTATTTGTGTAAAAAGTGAAGATGATACAAAATTACATTCTGTTATAGAATTTTTAGAGAGCTAGTTTTTACTAGCCCTTTTCAATATATGTAATAGTTTAAGTCCACTAAGAGTAAAATCAATAACTTCGCTAATAAAAATAGAAATAATATATCCGCTAAAACCAAGTATTGGAACAAAAAAATAAATAAAACCAATACTAATAATACAATCAATAACATTAATAGCCATAACACTAACTTGAGCATCTAATCCTTTTAAAATGCCATCAATAACAATATCAAGATACATTATGATAATTAAAGGTGAAAGAATACGTAAATATTTCGCAATTTCAATTTTTTTATAAATAGCAGTACTCAAAAAATTCGAACAAGTAAATATAAAAATAGTAATAAATATTGCAAAAATAAGAGTAAAACTTAAGATAATAATAGAAATACTCTTAATTTTAACATTATTTTTTTCAACATATAATCTTGAAAATTCAGGTATTAATAAACTGCTAATACTTGTTACGAGTATTACAGGAAACATTATAATAGGCATAGCCATACCATTTACAATTCCATAAGAAATCAAACTATTTGATGAATTCATGCCACTTCGTTGTAGACTAGAGGGAATTATTAACTGCTTAAAAGTAGAGAGCCCAGAACGTAAATAAGATGTAAGGGCAACAGGAATAGTAATTCTCAAAATTCTTTTAGTATATGAATCAATATCTTTATATCTAGATTCAAGTAAATTTTTTCTTTTATCATATTTATAAAAAATATATAAAGCGAAAAATGAAAGTACTTCAGAAATTACATCTGCTAAAATTAAAGAATAACAAGCATAATCAATACCTTTAGGCATAATCAAACTAAGCAAAAATGCAGTGCAAACAATTTTAACGAATTCTTCAAAAAACTTGGAAAGAGCATTTTTATAAACTCTTCTTACAGCTGTAAAATATCCATTTATGGCAGAAGACATAGCAATAAAAGGTAAAGCAATACAAATTAAATAAATAACATTTTTACTAACTCTGTTATGTAGACATTTTAAGGTAATAAAATCAGCAAAAATAAAAAAAATCAGGCTAGCACAGCAACCAAAAATAAGACTAAGAAATATACATCTACTAGCAGCTTTTTTACTACCTAATTCATTATTTGCAGCTAATTCTTCAGAGACTATTCGAGTTGAAGCAATATTAATACCAGCAGAAGCAAGAGTTATACCAAATAGATAAACAGACATTACTAATGAAAAAACTCCAACAGCTTCTTCACCAATTGTATTAGAAATATATACACTAAAAAATGTAGCAATAACTTGTAGAATAACAGAACTAAATAATAAAATTAAAGTGTTAAAAATAAAAATTTTAAGTTTTTTCATACATAATAACCTTTCGATTTAATAATATTATAATAGATTTAATAATATGAATTGAAATTACATAATAAATCACAAAATTAAATAAGATTAATATAATATATAAATAAGTTGGAGGAAATCATAATGAAAATCTTAAAAAAGACATTTGGAGTATGTTTAGTAGGTTTAGGAATAGGAATCTTACTAGTATTATTCCTTCCAATTACAGGATGGTTATTTTTGATAGGAGTGATAGTAATATTAGTGGGAATATTATGGTTACTCTGCTAAAAGCTTAAGAAGGAGGTACATATGACTATTGTAGTAAAAAAAGTCCCAAAATGCTTGAGAGGAATTGTAAAATTCTTATTTGGAATAAAAGAATAATTGAATAAAAAATGAAAAAACGGCACATACCTTATATAAAGGTAGTGTCTTTTTTATATACTAGGAAAGTTCTTTGAACTTCATGGTATATAAAAGCTACAATTGCTAGCCCTTTGAGATTTTATCCTTTTAGTCGAAAACTCAAATCGGGCCAAAACAAAGAGCGACTATGTCGCTTTGTTTTAGGAGGAAAGTTTATGGATAAGAAACATATAGATGAAAATGAAGATGTTGATAAATATGGAGAATTTGTGTGTTCATATTTTGCATGGTTACAGCCAAGTAGTCAAAAAGAAAAAGCAAAAGAATTATCAAATATGACCAAAAAGAAGGAGGACAAAAGATGATATATAAATTTACAAATAGAGCCAAAAAAGTTATAGAAATAGCAAATGATATATCAATAGAATTAGGACATAATTACATAGGAACAGAACATATATTATATGGACTAGTAAAAGAAGGAGAAGGAATTGCATCAAAAGTATTACAAAATAAAGGTGTAACTTCTGAAAAAGTTTTAAAAGAGATAAAAGAAATGTTAGGACATGGAAAAGAAATAAAAGAATCTCTAGGATTTACTCCAAGAAGTAAAAGAGTATTAGAAAATGCTTTTCTTGAAGCTAAAAGGATAGGATATAATTATATAGGAACAGAACATTTATTATTAGCACTTATGAAAGAAGGAGATTGTATTGCAATAAAAATAATTCTAGAGTTAAATGTAGAAATACCTCAAATTTACAATGAAGTAGCAAAAGTTATAAATGAAGAAGAAATTGATAATGAGATAAATAAAGATATTTCAAAGAGCAAATCAAAGAGTCAACAAACAACAACATTAAATCAATTTGGAGAAGATATAACAGAAAAAGCAGAAGAAGGAAAATTTGATAATATAATTGGTAGAGAAAAAGAAGTAGAAAGAATGATTGAAATATTGTCTAGAAGAACCAAAAATAATCCATGTTTAATAGGAGAACCTGGTGTTGGAAAAACTGCAATTGTAGAAGGACTTGCAGAAAAAATTGCAATAGGAGATGTACCGCAAAATTTAAAAGAAAAAAGAATTATAAGTATTGATATTTCAGGAATGGTTGCTGGTGCAAAATACAGAGGAGATTTTGAAGAGAGAATAAAAAAAGCTTTAAATGAAGTAAAAAAAGCAGGAGATATAATTCTTTTTATAGATGAAATTCATACAATAGTTGGAGCAGGTGCTGCAGAAGGGGCTATTGATGCTGCAAATATTTTAAAACCATTACTTGCAAGAGGAGAAATTCAATTAGTAGGTGCAACAACTTTAAATGAATATAGAAAATATATAGAAAAAGATTCAGCACTAGAAAGAAGATTTAGTCCTGTTAAGGTTGGTGAACCATCAGAGAAAGAAGCAATAGAAATATTAAAAGGAATTAGAGATAAATATGAGGCACATCATAATGTTAAAATAACAGATGAAGCAATCGAAGCTGCTGTAAAATTATCTGTAAGATATGTAAATGACAGATTTTTACCAGATAAAGCTATAGACTTAATAGATGAAGCATCATCAAAAGCAAGATTAAGAAGCTATGTAGAGCCAGAAAGTCTAAAAGAATTACAAGAAAAAATAGAAAAAATGAAAAATGAAAAAGAAGATGCAGTAATAAATCAAAAATTCGAGAAGGCAGCTGAATTAAGAGATAAAGAAAAAAGCTTAAAAGAGCAATTTGAAAAAGAACAAAAAAAATGGAACAATAAGAAAACAAAAGATATAGTAACAATAACTGAGGAAAACATAGCAGAAGTAATTAGTAGTTGGACAGGAATTCCAGCTAAAAAAATAACAGAAGATGAAAATGAAAAACTAAAAAATCTAGAAGTAGAATTGCATAAAAGAGTTATTGGTCAAAATGAAGCAGTAGAAGCGGTTTCAAAAGCAATAAGAAGAGGCAGAGTTGGATTAAAAGATCCAAAGAGACCAATAGGTTCATTCCTATTTTTAGGACCAACAGGAGTTGGAAAAACAGAGTTATCAAAAGCATTAGCGGAAGTGTTATTTGGCGATGAAAATGCAATGATAAGAATTGATATGTCAGAATATATGGAACCACATTCAGTAGCTAAATTAATAGGAGCTCCTCCAGGATATGTAGGATTTGATGATGGAGGTCAATTAACAGAAAAAATAAGAAGAAAACCATATTCTGTAATATTATTTGATGAAATTGAAAAAGCTCATCCAGATGTTATGAATATGTTATTACAAATACTAGAAGATGGAAGATTAACAGATAGTCAAGGAAGAATGATAAATTTCAAAAATACAGTAATAATAATGACATCAAATTTAGGAGCAAGAATAATTACAGATAAAAAGTCATTAGGATTTTCAAGTAATAATAATGAAGAAAAAGTTTCGGAAAAGAAATATGAAGAAACAAAAAAGGACGTAATGGAAGTAGTAAAAAAAGAATTAAGACCAGAATTTATAAATAGAATAGATGAAATAATAGTATTCCATAAACTAGAAGATAAAGAAATTTATCAAATAATAGATTTAATGTTGGCAGAAGTTACAAACAGATTAAAAAATGAAAAATATAATATAGTAATAGATAAATCTGTAAAAGAATTTATAGCAAAAAAAGGCATAGATAAAAACTTTGGGGCAAGGCCTTTACGTAGAACAATCCAAAACTTAATTGAAGATAGATTATCAGAATTTATTTTAGATGGAGAACTTTGCAAAAATGAAGATAAAACTATGTATGAAGAAGATGGAAAAATTATTTTGAGATGAGATTATATAGAGACAGAACAAAGATTATGAGAATTAAGGCAAATTTTTGTAATGTCTCTGATTTTTTATATTTAGTTTAAAAAGCAGTAAAAAAACTGATTTGAAAAATTAAAAAATCAGTTGCCGAAAATATAAAAATATATTATAATGTGAAAAGCTAAAAAGAAAGTAGAGAAAGTAAAAGATGAATGAATTTAGAATAATAAAAATAATGAATGAGACAACATTAGAAATTTTGAAGGAAAATAAAGCTGATTATGCATTAAATGAAAAAATACAAAAATATTTACAAGATGAGGCTATATTTTTTAAAATAAGTAAACAAAATGCAATGAAAATTTTAGAAGTTGTAGGAGTAAAAAAGGAAGAATTAGAAAGGACATATCAAAAACTAATAGAAGCACAAATATATTATGAATTAGTGAAAAGAGGAAAAATAAAACCAGAAGATAAAAATGTAGTAATAAAATATAAAAATTATGATTATAAAGATATGTTTAAAAAATAGTATAACTAATATAAAAAAACAAGAAAAATAGGTTACATAATTAATAATGTTAATTATGTATGCATCTTTTAATTATGTTAGAAAGGAAAAGGATTGAAAATGAACGACAATAATATAAGGAATTTTTATAAAGAAGTAGAAGAATGTTTAGATGGAGAATATAAAATAATATTAGAACCTAAAAGAAATTTAAAAGAAGAATGGATTGAATATGACCAGGTAAAATGGGAAATGGAAGATGGGATAAAAGATTTAGTAGACAATTTATTAAAAGAAAAAAGTATGAGTATTGAAGATAAAATTTTAGAAGTATATAAATATATATGTTTAAACTACATATATGATGTTAATGTACTATACTTTTTTAGAAAAGATAAAAGTGACATAAATAATGTAAAATATATAGCAGTTGATTGGTATGGGAGAATAATTGGAGAGGATTGGAAAGAAAAAAGAAAAAAACATAACAGAAGAATATGTTACGAGTTTGCAAGATTTTATGCAAAAGCTATAAATACTTTAATAGATGGTAATAATGAGTTAGAGGCATTTATGCTAGGATTAAAAGATAATACACATTATGTTGTTGGCTTAACAGGAAAAGAGTATAGTGTAGTTTTGGACTTAGATGATTTTAATAGTATAAAAGATCTTACAAGAGTGAAATTAGGATTAACAATAAAAGGAATAAAAATATTAAGAGATGAAACAGGAAAGTTCCAAAAAGCAGTTAATGACTTTAATAAAGATAAAAAAGAAGAGTTAGAAGAGGTAGAAGAAGCAAAAAAAAATATAAAAAGCGAAAACCTAATAGAATATTTTAAATATGTTATACAAGTATTAAATAAATATAATATAGATGCACAGGGGATTTTTGAATATATGAGAGCAGTGGTTGAAACTGAAGAAATAGAAATAGAGAAAATATGGAAAGAAGATCAAAAAGCACCTGAAAGAAGATATGAAAGATGTATATATTTTAAATATGAAGGTAATACATATTTAATAGATACTATTGAAAAAAGTTTAAAAAATATAAGTAAAAAAGATTTAGATCCAAAAATATTTATAGAGAATCCAGAAGAAAATCAATATAAATATTATGGAGGATAAGAAGCGGATTTGCAATATTTATATTTTTTAGTAAAATAAAATGTAAAAGAGATTACAGTAAAATAAAAATAAAAGGAACATAATAACAATGAGTATAAATGTAGAAAAATTAAATAGATTAAATAAGTTAGTAAGTATGTTTTTTAGAAATAAACACACAATTGTATTAAATCCAGAAGAAAAAATAAGTAATGAACAAGATTTAGAAGAGGACGTAGTTTATGATGGAGCAAAATGGAAGATACCAGAGCAACTAGAAAAATATGTTTGTACATTATCTGAAAAAGAGGATATAAGTGCTGAAGACAAAATATTGTTGATATATGAAAAAATATGCAGAGAATATGTATATGATGATAATTTGATATCATATATAAAAAAAATAGATGAAGACATTTACACTGTGCCAGATTGGTATGGAAGAAATGTTGAAGAAGAATGGGAAAAAAACAGGGAGCAACATAATAGGAGAATATGTTTTGAATTATCTAGGTATATTGCAAAATCATTAAGTGAAGTGTTAAAAGATAGAGATAAATATAATATATGTATATTTTGGAATAAAAATCTTGCACATTATTTTGTAGGATTAACATCTGATGAATATAGTCTATCAATAGACTTAGATGATTTTTTTAAAATAAAAGATCTTACAAGAGTAAAAACAGATTTGACTCTAAAAGGAATAGAAATTTTAGAAGATAAAGAAGGAAAGTTTAAACAAGCATTAGAAGAATTTAATAGCGAAAAAGAAGAACAAGCTTTAGAAAAAATAGAAAATGAAATAGAGGAAAAAGAGAATTCAAAGAAATCCAGTGATAACATAGAAAAACAAGATAATGAACAAGTTGAAGATATAATAGAAAATGAAAATGTTATTTTTTGTAAAAAAGCAATAGAGATATTGAATAAAAAATATCATCTTGATTCACAAGGCATTTTTGAATATATGAAGGAAATACTAGATATTAAATTAGGTAAAGAAAATAGAGCAAAAATTTGGAAAAGAATAGATGGAGAAACAACAAGATATATACGATGTTTGATTTTTAATATTGGTAATCAAAAATATCTAATAGACACAGATGCAAGTGTAGTAAGACCATTTGATGAAAATGAACTAACAGAAAAAAGAACACATTTTATAGCATATAAAGATTTATCAAGAGGAGGATTTGATTATTATGATGGTAGATAGACTAAAAATAATATAAAAATTTAAACTTATAAATAAGTTTGGAGCTAAAGTAGTTTTAAATTTGGTTTTATACTGCAAAAAGAAGGCTAAAATCTTTACAATTGGCGAGAAATAATGTATAATGTACACTATAATGAAAAGAGAAAGCCTAAGAAAAGGCAAATTAGAAAGGAAGATGCAAAGTGGAAAAAAATCAAAATGTAAATAATGAAGAAACAGAATTAGACATAAACCATTTAATGCAAATAAGAAGAGAAAAATTAAGAGAACTACAAGAACAAGGAAAAAATCCATTTGAAATAACAAAATTTGATAGAACAAATACAGCAGGAGAAATAAAAGCAAATTATGAAGAATATGAACAAAAAGACGTAACAGTAGCAGGAAGAATAATTGCCAAAAGAATAATGGGAAAAGCATCTTTTTGTACTATACAAGATAGTGATGAAAAAATACAAAGCTATGTAAGTATAAATGATTTAGGAGAAGAAAACTATAAGGCATTTAAGACTTATGATATAGGAGATATAGTAGGAATAACAGGATTTGTATTTAAAACAAGAACAGAAGAAATATCAGTACATGCAAAAGAAGTAACACTATTATCAAAATCATTAAGACCATTACCGGAAAAATTTCATGGATTAAAAGATGTAGATTTAAGATATAGACAAAGATATGTTGATTTAATAATGAATCCAGAAGTAAAAGAAACATTTAAAAAGAGAAGCCAAATAATAAGTGAAATAAGAAATATATTGGATGAAAAAGGATATTTAGAAGTAGAAACACCAATATTAAATACAATATCAGGAGGAGCAACAGCAAGACCATTTATAACACATCACAATACATTAGATATAGATATGTATTTAAGAATAGCAACAGAATTAAACTTAAAAAGATTAATAGTAGGTGGATATGATAAAGTATATGAAATGGGAAGAATATTCAGGAATGAAGGAATGGACATCAGACATAATCCAGAATTTACATCAATAGAATTGTATGCAGCTTATGAAAACTATCATGATATGATGGATATAACAGAAGAATTATTTCAAAGATGTGCAACAAAAGTTTGTGGAACAACAAAAATAACATATCAAGAAAAAGAGATAGAATTAGGTGGAAAATGGAAAAGAATAACAATGATAGACTCAATAAAAGAGGCATGTGGTGTTGATTTTAATACAATAAATACTGATGAAGAAGCAATAAAATTAGCTAAAGAAAGAAATATAGAGATTCCAACAGGAAAAGAAACAAGAGGACATATAATAAGTTTATTCTTTGATGAATATGTAGAAAAAACAATAGTACAACCAACATTTGTATATGATTATCCAGTAGAAATATCACCATTAGCAAAAAAATCACCAAAAGATCCAAGATTAACAGAAAGATTTGAAATATTCATAGATGGTAGAGAATACGGAAACGCATTCTCAGAATTAAATGATCCAATAGACCAATATGAAAGATTCAAAGATGAAATTGCAGCAAGAGAAAATGGAGACGATGAAGCAGGAATGATGGATGAAGACTATATTAATGCTCTTGAATACGGTATGGCACCAACAGGAGGATTAGGAATAGGAATTGATAGATTAGTTATGTTATTAACAGATTCAGCATCAATTAGAGATGTATTATTATTCCCAACAATGAAACCATTAAATTAATATAAATTAGGGACACACTTTATATGAAGTGTGTCTCTTTTGTAAATTTATACAATTCAATTGAAATTTAAAATCAAATATGATATATTATATAAAGTAAAAAAGTAAGATAGGAGAAAGATTTATGTTTGGATACGGTATAGACAAGAAAACACTATATATAGTAGCAGGAATATTAGTAATAATATCATTATTTAGCTATGGAACAGACGGAATAATAGATTTATTATTATCAGTTCCAGCAGTATTAATAGCAATAACAGTTCATGAATTTGGACACGCATTTGCAGCATATAAATTAGGAGATGACACACCAGTAAGACAAGGAAGATTAAGCTTAAACCCATTTGATCATATAGATCCATTAGGAATAGCAATGTTATTATTTGCACATATTGGATGGGGAAAACCAGTAGAAATAGACCCAAGAAATTATAATAGAAACATATCTGTAGAAAAAGCAGATGCAATAGTATCATTTGCAGGACCATTAATGAATTTTATAACAGCATTAATATTTGCACTAATATATTGTGCAATAATAAAATTTGCTAAAATAACATTTATAACAACAACTGTAGGAAGTGTTATAATGACAATGGTTGCATATATAATAACAATGAATATAGGACTCGGAGTATTTAATTTAATACCATTACCACCACTAGATGGATCAAAAATATTTCTTCCAATATTGCCAAGAGAAGCAAAAACATGGTTTATAGAAAATGAAAGAATATTTTATATAATATTTTTAGTTATATGGATATCAGGAATTGCAGGAAATATGATTTCACCATTAATAAGTAAAATGACAAGTGCTATATTAGGAATAGCATTAAAAATATTTGGATTAGCATAGATAAACTAATAGAAAATGAAAGGACAGAACTAAATTGAAAGAAACATTAGTATTAGGAATAGAATCAAGCTGTGATGAAACCTCTGTAGCCGTTGTAAAAAACGGCAGAGAGGTTTTGTCAAATGTAATAGATACACAAATAAAAATACATGAACAATTTGGAGGAGTTGTACCAGAAATTGCATCAAGAAATCATATAGAAGCAATTTCAAGAGTAACAAAATTAGCATTAGAACAAGCAAATGTAAAATTAGAAGATATAGATGTAATAGCACCAACATATGGACCAGGTTTAGTAGGAGCATTATTAGTAGGAGTCTCATATGGAAGAGGTTTAGCATATGCATTAAACAAACCACTTGTAGGAGTAAACCACCTAGAAGGACATATATCAGCAAATTACATAACACATCCAGATTTAAAACCACCATTTTTATGTATGTTAACATCAGGAGGAAACACACAAATAGTATATGTAAAAGATTACTGTGATATGGAAGTACTAGGAAGAACAAGAGATGATGCAATTGGAGAAGCATTTGACAAAGTTGCAAGAGTCATAGGATTAACATATCCAGGAGGACCTAAAATTGATAAATTAGCTGAACAAGGAAAAGCAACAATCAATTTTCCAAAAACGCATTTCGAAAATTTAGATTTCAGTTTTAGTGGAATAAAAACAGCAGTAATAAATTTACATCACAAAAATCCAGAAGTAAACAAAGCAGATTTATGTATGAGCTTTGAAAAAGCAGTAACAGAAGTATTAACAGAAAATATAGAAAAAGCAATAAAACAAACAGGAATAAAAAAAGTAGTATTAGCAGGAGGAGTATCTGCAAATACACATATAAGAGAAGAATTCGAAAAATTAGGTCAAAAATTAAATGTACAAATATATAAACCAGATTTAAAACTATGTACAGACAATGCAGCAATGATAGGATCAGCAGGATATTATAGATATTTACATGGAGACATATCAGACAATACACTTAATGCAGTTCCAAATTTAAAAATAGGTGAATAATTACAGTTTCAAGAAGAAACTTTAGAAGGGAAAATAAAAGAATGTCAATATTCGTAATTGCTGATTTACATTTATCATTCAAAAATCCAAAACCAATGGATATATTTGGAGATAATTGGACAAAACACGAAGAAAAAATAAAAAAAGATTGGAATGAAAAAGTAAAAGAAGAAGATTTGGTAGTATTACCAGGAGATTTTTCATGGGCAACATATATTGAAGATACAATACCAGATTTTGAATATTTAAACAGTCTACCAGGAAAGAAAATTATGTTAAAAGGAAACCATGATTATTGGTGGACAACAGTTACAAGTATGAGAAAATTCCTAAAAGAAAATAAATTTCAAAATATAGACTTTTTATATAATAACAGTTTTGAATATGAAAACAAAATTTTATGTGGTACAAGAGGATGGAGTCTAGTAGATGAAGAAATAGACGAAAAATTAATAAATAGAGAATTAGGAAGACTAGAATTATCATTACAAGATGGAGCAAAAAAAGCAGGAGAGAACAAAGAAATAATAGTATTTATGCACTATCCACCAATTACAAAAAACAAAATTTTATCAGAAGAAGAAATGAAATTTATAGAATTAATGAAAAAATATAATGTAAAAAGATGTTATTATGGACATTTACATGGGAATTCAATATATGATGCAGTTGAAGGAAAAATACAAGGAATAGAATTAAAATTAGTAAGTGCGGACGGATTAGATTTTAAGTTAATAAAAATATAAGAATTAATTCACATCAAGAACACAAATAAGAAATAATTTGGCAACAAAATATGTATAAAATCATATCATGAAAACGGAAGTTAAGTTATATATCCAAAACAAATGAATATAACTAAAATGGAGGAATTTATGAGAGAAAATGATTTAATGATAATAGAAAGATGTATAGAAAACAAAAATGAAAAATTAGATGTGAAAGAAGAACCATTTGAAAAATTAATGTTTTTTTACAAGTCAGCATTAAAGCAATTAGAATTACAAATGAATATAATAAAAGATGAATTCAAATTAATATATAATTATGATTTGATAGACCATATAGACACAAGAATAAAAGAACCAAAAAGTATTGTAAAGAAAATGGAAAAGAAAAAATATGACAAAACATATTTAAATTTAATAGAAAAAATAAATGATATTGCAGGAATAAGAATTGTATGTACACTAAAAGATGACATATTTTTTATTAGAGATTTAGTAAAACAAATACCAGACATACATGTATTAAAAGAAAAAGATTATGTAACAAATCCAAAAGAAAGTGGATATTCAAGTTATCACATGATTGTAGAAGTACCAGTAAAACTAACACAAAAAACAATATATGTAAAATGTGAAATTCAAATAAGAACATTAGCAATGGACTTTTGGGCAAGCTTTGAACATAAAGTAAAATATAAAACAAAAAATGATGTAAATCCTAAAATGTCAAAAGAACTAGTAAGTTGTGCAAAAATGATAAATAAATTTGATACCAAAATGATAAATTATAAATAAGCGAAATTAAATTTTCGCTTTTTTGATAGGAATTATTGACAAAAAAATTTTTTTAGTAGATAATATAGACGATTACGAAAAGAAAAATGAAAAGAAAATAACTTAGGAGGAAATAAATAATGTACATATTTAATAGGATTACAGTAAATCCACAACTACCAAAAAGAATAAATAGATTAAATGAAATAGCAAATAATCTATGGTGGGCATGGAATACTGAATTTTTAAGATTATTAAAAACAATGGACGGAGACTTGTGGGAAAAATGTGATAAAAATCCAGTTAAATTTTTAAAACATATATCACAAGAAAAATTAGAAGAAGCAGAAAACAATGCACAATTTGTAAAAGATTATGACAAAATAGTTGAGAATTTTGATTCATATATGGCAAGCAAAAATACATGGTTTGCACAAAAATATCCAGAAAATAAAAATGATTTAATTGCATATTTCTCAGCAGAATATGGATTAGATCAAACAATAGCAATATATTCAGGAGGATTAGGAATATTATCAGGAGATCATTTAAAATCAGCAAGTGACTTAGGTATTCCATTAGTAGCAGTTGGTTTAATGTACAAAAATGGATATTTCCATCAAAGAATAGACAAAGATGGCATACAACATCCAGAATATAAAGACTTAAATCTAGCAGATTTACCAATACATCCTGTTAAAGATAAAGATGGAAATGATTTTATAACATATGTAAAATTCCCAGCAAGAAGAATATATTTAAAAGTATGGCAAATTAATGTAGGAAGAATAAAATTATATTTATTAGATTCAGACTTAGATATAAATGCAGAAGAAGATAGAGGAACAACAGCAAAATTATATGGTGGAGACCAAGAAATGAGAATTCGTCAAGAAATCATACTTGGAATGGGAGGAGT
>ERZ791716.850-NODE-850-length-16238-cov-4.454984_pt1 | contig 16238 bp, 21 predicted proteins | sample MGYA00510049_ERZ791716 | MGnify/ENA primary metagenome ERZ791716 (study PRJEB30046, sample SAMN00715135) | human gut metagenome | study: EMG produced TPA metagenomics assembly of the A metagenome-wide association study of gut microbiota in type 2... | reverse complement strand
GGCCTTACCGGCCAGTGCGACAGTAATAACTTTATTCTCAACTGGGTTTATAGACGTTAGCGAAAGCGTATTATCAACAACGATGGAAGCCCCGCCGCCACCGCCTCCACCGGTAAACCCGCCGGAACCGCCAGAACCAACACCAGAAGAAATAACGCTTGTAATGCTGCCCTTTTTTGCCCCGAGCGTGATTCTCGAATTAGAAAGCTTAACCAAGTCCGTCGAGACACTGTTGACAACCATCTCCGCGTCAATCCCATGCGGAGGAGAAAGCACGCGGACAGCATCTCCAACCTCGAACGACGAGATTGTTTTGTCGAGGTTGTGCAGGTCAACCGCGGTCAAAGTGATGGTGTTATTCATCGTGGCGTATCTGGTTAAATACGCTTGCCCATACGATTTTACAACAGACGGGTCATCGCTGTCAACTTGTATGGTCTTATCAACGCGGCCATAGCGCAATTCAACATCTGTGTTCTGCAGGTACGCCTTTCCATCGTTCACGCTTGCAATCGTAAGCCCTTCTTTGCCGAGCGGCCAGACACGCGTGACAAGCGTCCCCACCTCTAGCTGGTCCTCAATACTGACGAGGTTCGAGCCAAAAGCGATCTGTTGGCTGTTTCTGCTGCCGATCGTTTTTGTGTAATTGATATACACATCGCCGCCGATATAGGACGCCCAGATATAGCCTCCCTTTTCCGATCTCAGCTCTTTCAGCAACTCAAAGATGTTTTTACATTCCGTGCTATGCGAAACCGAGAATGTCTGGCCTTCAAACCCGGAGACTTGTCCAACTTTGATCTCCTTATCAGAAGTAACGCCATCATTGTAATTTTTAACAATAGCCGCAACGTAGCCTTCGATCTCGTACGAGGAAGCAGTGAATGGCTCTTTGATAACATCGGCCATCAAAGCAATCATACCGTCGCAGCTTACAACGGTGTCGCCGCGGAAGTTTTTGCTCACACTGTTTGCAGTCCCGCAAAAGATCTCTGTGCCGTCAGATTCGAGCCTGATAACGGACGCGTGCGGGACAATCTGCCCAGCCATGTCGTTTGACGGAGGGAGTGTAAATTCCAACGCGCTGACGGAGTTGATCTCGTCTGTCAGTGTACCGGATACAATCTCTTTGCCCTTTGGCTGCGAGGTTGCAAATAGAGGCTGGTTGCCCACATATCCAACAAACATCAAAGCATCTCCTGTTCGTATGACAATTTAAGATTCCCAGCAGCTTCACCAAACGCTGAGATGTCGCATCCGCCTCGTGGAATTGTGAAGTAAGGGTTCGATGTGCTACCAGCGTAAAGCGTAGTTTTTTTATCGTTTACGATCACAAAAACGTCCTGCGTCATGGCTTCATAAGTAGGCGTTTCTTCTTTATCACCGTTTGTAAGATGCGCAGATGTAAAGTCGGAAAGAAGCAGGCTGATGTTGTTAAACTGCGTGTTCCCATAGATCACATTAAAGCAAAGCACAATGGTGCTGGACACTGCAGTAAACTCCGCTTCGCCCTTTACGCCAGCCTTGAGAATCGTGCCGGTTTTACTTGCGTCTCTAATCGCAACAACACCGGCGTTTGTTGGCGTGGCCATTAAAAGCTTATATTTTTTGTTAGCCGTCAGTCCGGTGACCGTCAAGTACAACGTGCCAGTGTTAGGCAGTGCCATGCTCCCCAGCAAGTAGATGACCACGTCTTTCCCCAAGTACTTATCATCTACGTAGCTGTACTGCATTGTTCCAAGAGAAGCTACGGTTTCGATTGTAGCGGAAGATGTCGGCGGCATAAGGTTCCCGGCTGCGTTTACGGTGACATTTACGCTTGACGCACCGTCTATCGATCGCCTAAAAGGCTGCGCGTCGATCGTAAGCGTGATCGTACGAAAATCCTGCTGGTAGTCGTCAACAATGTCAATCAGTCGGCCATAGTAGTAGTATCTCCCAGTGGACGCCGTGGTTTCCTCAAACATACACCGTACCGTCTGACCTAGGTACTTCCTGCGGAACTCGTCGAAACTATAGGTGGACCCAGCAGTCTTGCGCAACGTTACTTCAATGTTTCGGTTCCCATAATGAGTGCCTTGCGCATCCGAAAAATCAAGTACGCCGTCATTGGTGTTAATGTCCACCGTGTCGGTCTTAACAACGGGGTTATTGATTTTTGCGGACACAACGACCACAGTTGACTTGGATTCCGGGTTAAAGACTTCCCATGCGTTGGACCCCTTAAGTCCAATTTTAAACATCAGAAGCTTCCCCATTAGGCCATCGCCCTCCTTTCGTTACCGACATAAATACTGCCAAGCCCTTGATTCATTCGATCAGAGATCCCGCCGACGAGCGTGTTGCCGTCAAGGTAGATGCCGATCTTGCTAATCTCGTCGCGGATAACGCCGCGAACACTGCTTTGCGCGCTACCAGAGGCAGATGCACTTGCGCTGATCGTACCGATGTCAAACCCGCTTTTGATGCTATCAACGGCACCACTGACAGCAGACATCATGCCGGGCATGCCAGCGTCGATGCCGTTCGCGCCTCCGTCCATGACGTACTGGAACACCTTCTTCGACCACTTTGACGGCGAATGTTCATCGAAGCCGTCTTTGCCAGTAAACCAGCCCTTGATCTTATTGACAACGCCCTGAACCTTGCCCTTGAGCCACTCGACCTTATCTTTTATGCCGTACCAGATGCCCGTCAGCAAATCCGAGCCGATGTTCTTCCAGTTGAATTCCTTGAAAGCGTTCACAATCGCCAGAAAGATTCTGGGCAATTGCGTAATCATGTTCGGGATCGCCTCAATCATGCCCATGGCAATAGAAAGCGTGATTTGAATAGCCGCGAGTATGATCTCATCAAGATTCGACAAGATTCCATTAACGATCGCCATTGTGATGGTTGGAATAGCCGCAACGAGGCTGGGGATAGCGTCAAGAATCCCGTTCACAAGCGACATCAGAATCTCAATACCAGCATTGATGATCTGCGGGAGCGCCACGATCAGGCCAGCTACAAGATTACCGACGATAACAGGAGCGGACTGCAAAACAATAGGAACGGCTTCCATAATGCCATTCACAAGCGCAAGAATGATTTCAATCGCAGAATCGATAAGCGCGGATAGCGTAGATGGGTCTGAAAGTTTCTCGCCAAACGTGTAAACGAGATTGGCAACAGCGGGGTATAGTTTTTCAACAAATTTTGAAACGCCGTCAGCAAGGTCGGTTACAATAGTAGCACCAGAGCTGACAATGTCACCGGCTTTGGCTGTAATACCGTTGATTAGTTCGAGAACGATGTCTCCTGCAGATGCAACGAGTGTTGGCAAGCTGCTAGTGATGGCGTTTGCAAGCGATCCGATCAAACTTGCGCCAGCAGACACCACATCCGGAAGCGCATTGACGATGGTATCAACCGCGAGCGGGATTATATTTTGCGAAGCTGACGACACGAGCTTCGCAACGCCTTTAATCGATGTTTCAATTCTCGGAATAAGATTATTACCGGCTGTAACAGCGCTGTCAACGAAGTTATTTACAAGATTATCAAAATCCTGATTATCATCAGCAATACCAACAACAAGGTTTTTCCATGCGGATTTCATCGCGGAAACGCTTCCCTGAATCGTGGTTGCTGCTTCCTTTGCGGTCGTGCCAGTAATGCCCATTTCCGTCTGCACCACATGGATCGCATCCACAATATCCGCGTAACTGGAGATGTCGTACTCAACGCCGGAAAGTTTCTGCGCGTCAGAAAGAAGTCGTTCCATTTCTTCTTTCGTCCCGCCATAGCCAAGCTTTAGGTTATCTAACCATTTTATACCCTCGGTTTCCCGATATTTTTTAAGGGGATTAGACTATATCTTCAACCTTTTCAAAAGACCAACCTTTTTTGTTTCCTTTTTTATATAGGCGACCGTAATCAATTAGAGTATCGCTACATCCAAAATATTCTGCCGCCGCTTGTCTGGATTCAAAAATGATTGTTTGACCATGAATATTGGTTGCCTTGACTTTGCGTTTCTTGTTTTCGATGCGTCTTTTGTACCCAAAAGCTAAACAATTTTCCGAAGGAGTTACCCACCTCAAATTGTTTACATCATTATTTGATCGATTCCCATCAATATGGTCAACCCAACACTGCTCTTTACTTTCGGGAGCATCAAGAAACGCTTTTGCAACAAGTCGGTGAATGTTCTTTGAAATTGTTATTCTGCAATAACCATTGTTTTTGCTAAGCACCATTATTTGACCGTTGCTGTCTTTTCTTACCCTGCCCTTATTGCTAACAGAATATCCGGGCAATTCTTCAATAGGCTTCCAAATTTCCATAGTCAATCCCTCCGTCAAAGGTTGGTGAGCACTTCCATTATCGTACCAATAGACAATGTACTCGGTGACGAACCGATAGTCGTTACACCTTTCCTTAGATATTATAACACAATTTCACGTGTTATACAAGCAAAATTATTTTTATCTTAGGAATTGGCACGGGATTGTCATATGCTACTGCACTTAGATTTTCCCCGTTAGCAGGATTTCTCCCACACCCCTGGTAAGGTTCACTCACACTCAACGGCGAATTACTTACGCCGCCGGACTATAGATAAACTTAATCGTGTAGTTCTGCTTGGCAAAACCCTGATAGGCATACTGTATTGAGGACATATCCGTGCCCATCTTGTTGGCGTTATCGGACATATCCGTGATTGCCATATCCGCATACTTTGCGGCTTTCTCGGTATCGCCGCCGAGAGACTGGAGCAGGCTCGCGGAAAAGCCCGTGACCGTCTCCATGTACTCGTTCGCAGAAAGCCCGGCGGTTTTGTACGCGTTGTTGGCGTACTCCATCACCACGCCTTGGCTTTCCTTGAAAAGCGTCTCCACGCCACCAACAAGCTGCTCGTAGTCACCGTATGACTTTGTAGCAGCAGTCGCCAAAGCTGCGACACCTCCAGCAGCAGCAGAAACAGCAGCACCGACAACTTTGGCTGTCACGCCAAGACCCTTGCTTACTTTGCTGCCGAGACTGGATGTCTTTTTCCCGACATCATCAATTCCTTTTTCAGCCCCTGATGTGTCGACTCCAATTTTAACAAAAAGGTTAAAAAGGTTCAATCTTTCACCACCAGTCCACAACGTTTGATAACATCAGCTGCGATTTCCTCTGCCGGGCGATTGTCCACCGGCTTCGGATTCACAACGTCTTCAAACTTTGCTTTGATAAATTCCCCACCGTTAAAGTTTGCGGTGTTTTTGGTAATCATCCGCAGACACTCGGCGGTGTATAAACGATAGGCTGATTGTTCAAGCCTATTTTTTACTAATTTAGGCAATAAAACAATCAGCCCATGTACACTGCATTTAGGCGCGCCCGACAGACAAATTAAACATTCGTCTCCACCGGCGCGCAGGATTTGAAAAAATCGATCATGTCCTTGTCTGACACAAGCTCCTTGACCTGCTGCATCGTTGTCATGATGTTCTGGTGCGCAATGTCTTTGATAGCGCATCCATTCACAGCCGCGAGGATGCCAAACACATCGTCACGATGCTTTTTCAGGACAATCGGCAGGAGCGCACTAATCTTCTGTACGCCGAAAGTGTAAAGTTCAAGCCGCGACAGCTTGTCAGATCCATCGATCTTGCTTTTAAGTTCTGCCGCGAGTTCCTCATCGGTCAGGATGTTAAGCGCATAAGCGCCAGCCTCGCAAAGCACATCAGCTGCACGAGAAGTATCAAGTTCGGAAAGTTTCATAATAATTTGCCTCCTTAAATTATTACGTCAAGCAGTCTCGGCCGTGCCAGCCTTGACGTAAATTTCAAACGGGACGGTTTCCTGCGCATTCATCGAATAATGAGCGGTGTACTCAAACGCCATCTGGCCTTTAGCTTTGTCGGCAGTCTGAAGCTGGAAGCCGCCAGTGGAAAGCGCGTTCATGAGCTTGATTGCCACGTAGCCGCCGTTCGTCTCGCCGTTTTTATCGGAGTAATCGCCCACAATCCAAATGTCGTCAAAGTCCGCCTGCGCGAGGTCGTTGCGCGGCGTGACCTTCGTCGTATCGGTCGTGCCAATATCAGCCGCGCCGAGCAGAGACTTAGCAACGGCGGTGTCAAGCGTGACATAAGTACCGGAGCATTTTGCTTCCCAACTGTCGAGCTTTTTGAGTTCCTTCATGTTCTTCGGGCAGTTGTCGATATCCTTGCCAAAATCAGTATAAGTCGGTGTTGCAGTAAAATTGATGCCGCCAGTGGTCGCGCCAATCTGGCCGCTTTCGCCGACCGTACCGGTTGCCGGGGTGAAATCGCTGCAAATGATAGCTGCGTTGATTTGCAGCTTCTGGAAGGTATCAGAAGGAATTTTCGTGAATTTCAAATTGCTTTCATTCCTTTCGTTAAATCGTTGTGACATATTCGGCGGTAAGATTGAAATACTTTCTCCGAATGTCCCTGTCATCATCCTGCATATTCTGCGCGAACGGGCTTCCGCGTTTCAGCCAAATCGCGCCGTCGTCGCACTCAATCCACGCGCCGCTTTCAGGGATTTTAGTTGCAATTTCCCGTGCCTTTGCGTTGCATTTTTCCCAGCTTGTATCTCGATACCAAATGGACACAGTTAACGCACATTCGCCGTCACGAAAGCCGCCAGTGACAACGTTATAAGTCAGATAGGGCAATTTTGCGTTGTCCGGCACAGTGTTTTCCTCATACGGCGTAAGAAACTGCTTATAGAAATTGTAAAGTGCTGCTTCTTTTGTCATTTTTTCGCATCACCTTATCAAGTGGGCGTAAATTCCTCGGCAGTCACCTGCGCGACCTGAAAACTAGATCGCGCCGGTGTCTGCACATCGTCGCTGTCAGATGTAACGCGAAAGATTTTACCATCTTCCAACCGCTTAAAAACGGTGTGATAGGTCAGCACAACCGGTTTGTGAACCGTGACCGTATAATTGGAAGTCACGCCCGCTTTCTGCGCGGTGAGTGCCTCCATGCTGTTATCGCATACAATCGCGGCCTGAAATGTTGCGCCATCTTTCCAGATAACGTCATACCCGCCCTCTGGATTATCATGCGTCGTTTTGTCGAGAAACACGCAGTCTCTCATGCTTTCTTCCAACAGCGACATTAGATTTTCCTCCATCTGTTAAGCTTCGGCGCGAACACGGCCTGCCACGAAAGCGGAGCACCCGTCTCCGCGTCGGTTGCTTTTTGGTAAGAATACCCGCCAAAAGATTCAGACGCATACGGTGAAGCACCTCCACCATCTGTCTTTTGCTTGTATTCGTCGATTTCCCCAGCCAAGGCCAAAAACGCCGGAGGCAAGCGCATAGGCCAGACTTCCCCATCAAACACCTCGTCCGTCAAATCCGGCGCGGGGTGCTGATGCACTCCGTCGTTAAAGACGCTCCCCGCAATTCGGAAGTATTGTCCTTCCGCGAGATAGTCAAGCGGCGCGAGAACGCCGTTTTTGACTGAAAAAGTCCCTTTATGCTTTGCAGAATCATTGCAAAAATAATTCCGGCAAACAGCACACATATCATCCAACAGCATTTCTCGCACCGCCCTTTTTCAAATTTTTATTAGCCGCCAGCTTTCGGCTTGAGAACAACGCCGTTCAGAGCCGCAGCCTTGAGCGTGTTCTTCAGAACGACGCCAGCAACAAGCTCGACCTCGCCCTTCTTGACAGCGCCCGGCTGAGACATATCCGGCATGAAGGTGGAAATCACGCTCGTGCCAGTCGGAGAAATGCCGTGGAAACCATCAAGGCCGATGCTAACAGCATAAATGCTGGAAGTGCCAGCAGCAGAAGCGCTCGGCGCAGAAGTGCCAATAACATCAACAGAAGAAGTACCGTTGTAATACTTACCCATGTCAAACATCGGGATGCCAGCGAACGTTTCAACCACGCGGCCAAAATCGTCCTTCGTGCGCTCATAATAGCCAACTCTGCGTGCGGCAGCACGAGCCTTGAGAAGCATTTCACCGTTCATCAGCAGCATGGTCGCATCTCCATCAAGCGCGTGAACAAGCTGGTCGAGCTGGTCGACAAAGGCGTTCGCGTTGCTGGTCACCTTCGCGGAATCAGACAGATCAATGTCCGTCGTAAATTCGTTCGACGTGCCGTTAAGCAGCTTTTTCAGGCCATCAAAAGTGTTGGTGACATATCCAGCACCGGAAGCGGCAGACGTGCCGTTGATAACAAGATTGTGGAAATAGTTGCTCGTCGCCTTAATTTTCTGCTGCGCCTGGAAAGCAAGCTCGTCAATCGCGCCGGAAGTCTCCTGAAGCACGCGGTCGACCTCGAAAGAGCCGCCCATGATGACAGCCTTTGCGGTCTTTTCCTCGCGCTTTGCTTCGCCAGCGGTGTACTCGCTGCCAATGGTTCGAACCGAAGCCGTGCTCGGGGTTTTAAGCTGAATATACCCATAAGTCAGCGTAGAACCGCCAGTTCCCGGAGAAATCGCGTTATCAAACACGAGATTATCAAGCAGGAGAGAAGAACGTCTAAATTCGTCAACCACCATCTGGTCAACTCGGTCAGCCATGCCGACCTTTGCTTCTGTAAGAGTAATAGCCATAAATTATTTATTCCTTTCGATCATATTTTTCACGCAGCGCTTCTGCCAGCGTTTTCGGCGTATTCTTTGCGCCGTTGTTTGCGGGCGGGTTATCAACCTTTGCGCCGGTAGCAGTTTCGGTCACGATAAAATCAGCCCACTCGGTCTTAACGTTTTTTGACAGGGTATCAACATCTTTGATATTCCCATGCTCGTCAAGCTCAACGCCGTCAACGTCCGAAACTTTTAGCACGCTATCAAGTCGCTTTTCGGAAATGCCTGCATCTTTCAACATTTTGCGATAAGCCGCCAGCTTTGCGCCATGCGTTTCCTTTGCGGTCTGTGCGCTCTTGTAATTTTCAAAATCTTCTTTCAGCGCATCATACTTAACCTTATAGCTATCCTTGCCGTTTGCTTCAAGCTGCTTTTCGGTTTCTCCAAGCTTTTTTTGGATGTCCGTCAGTTTATCGGCATCAGCTTTATAGCCGTCGCGCTGTTCCTTTAGCGCGTCAACGGTTTCTGTATGCGCTTCAATAATCTGGTCAATTTTTTCGTCTTCAATGCCCATTGCTTTAAGCATTTTTCTAGTCAAACTCATTTTGCAGTAACCTCCATTTACTTCGGCGGCATTGCCCTGCCGTTAAATTACTGTTTGTTTATTTCATTATACAGCCGGTAATATTTTTTGTCAAATGGTAGCTGTCAGGCGTTTTTCATGCTTTCTTCCAGCAGACGCTTGTACTCGTCTCCATGCTCTGTTGCGGCTCGTTTAAGCATATGATTCGCTTTTTGTTTTTGCGTCCCATTCTCTACGAAAATTCCATAATTTACGTTTGTGCCAATGTAAGTGGCTAATTCATCATTATCGACGGCGTGTGTCATGCTGTTCCGAAGGCGGCCTGTTCTGACAGGCGTATTGTCTTTCGCATACGTTTCTGCTTTCATACCGATCGCTTCTAATCCGCGAACGAGCGCCCTTTTCATAGCGGCAACGGCCTCTTGGCTGTTGTCCTCAAAAATAACGATGCTCATCGTCGTACTCCCTTTCTAAATCCAGTGATTTCGTAACCAAGAGCACACCGGCAGTTATAAATATTTGCCCCGCTTGCATCTGGGTCTCCTGGAAACATGATTTCGCCAACGGAATTTACAAACGGTTCGTCCAAATCTTTCAGAACGCCGTCAAGCTCTGCGTGCCAATCACGTGTACGGCTATCTTTTGTCGCAATCCATCTCTTTTTTGCATCAATTCCAGTGCCACGCGCACGGTATAGCATATCCATTCTGCCTTTGTTCTCCGCGCCAGTTACCATCGTTCTTGCGTTTCTGATAGCGGATTCGGCATTCATGCGCTCAACTTTTTGCAGCCGCTCGGCAATCTCCGGCATGCTTTCGCCCTGCAAAATTCCTTGCAGCACCTCGGAATTCATTTTTTTGGTATTCCATCGCTTGTCTTTGGCGACATCCAATTTTCTCGTCGGCAAAAGGGATTTGTCGGATTTGATAAGATTCGCAACCGTGCCAGCGTCAACAAGTTCAAACGTATATTTCGGCACTTCTCGCGCAATCTGATTGCCAAAAAAATTATAATTTGCTGCGTAAGTTTTTGGCAATTCTCCGTTTATATAGGCAATAGCCATTTCATTTACTTGTGAAAGATCTCGCGCCGTGCGCTCTACCATGCGTTTATAATGATCGCTCATTAACGTTTGCTCTCGCTGCGCAGACGCAAGCTCTTGCCCTGCTTTTTTTATCGCGTCTCTATCACCGGATTTTTTAGCCGTATCATATGCGTCTTGCAAAGGCTTGATTTTTTCGGCTGATTCTGACATATATTTATTCCAAGACTTTTGCACTTCAACGTGCGCGCGCGAGTAGATACCACGGAGCTTGCGCTCCATGGCATCTAACTGTTTATCCGTTTTCCTATGCGCGTAATCTGGCATTTATTTCACGCCCATTCCTCATCTATATATATGCGTTAATCTGCTTCCTCCCACCCGTGCACGTCCGGTGCGTAGACGTTTGCGTCGGCCGTGCAAATGTAGTGCTTGCCGCGATAGCTGACTTTGTCGCCCCGGTTATACGCATCGTGCGCACCGGTCGGCTCTACCCACTCCGGCCATTCGTCCACACTTACGGCTACCCACAGCGCTATGGTCGCGTCCGGTTCCCAGTCAACTTGTGATGTGTGCGCCTGCACACATTTGTACAGCGCGCCGTTGTACCGCACCCTGTCGCCGATGGCATAGCCATTGCCTGCCGCCCACGCGGGGAACAGTTCAACTGCGGTCAATGCTACCTCGTCGGCCATGGTGCTTGCTGCCGCTTCTATTTTGTTGCGGTAGGTTATCGCTTCGGCTCTTGTCATGATGTGCCTCCCGTGATGATTTGTAATGCCTCGGTGTCGGTGATCTCCTCATCGGGCGCGTCAATCTCCGTCCATCCGTCGGTCGTATCTACGTCGACGCAGGTGTAGGTCGTCACGCCACCGTCGTTGGTCAACAGCTTGCCGTCACCGGCCAGCAGATTTATGCGGCGACGCGTCGTGCCGTCTCCATATGTGTAGATGATAGGTCGCTGTGTCATGCTGTCACCTCCGGCGTCGATGTGATGATGGTGTCTCCGGCAGCATAGTCCTTGCCGCCGTATGTGGTGTCCTCCGCCGCCTTGATGATGATAGTGGCGTTCGTCGCGCCATCCCTGATGCTTGCGATCAGCGCGTCGGTTTTTGCGCCCGTAGTATGCATTGTGATTACAAGCCCGGCTTGCGTACACCCATCAAAATTTCCAGAGCCCCAAGATGTAACGGCGTGGCCGATACTTCCGACGTCAAGCGTCTCCATAGCCTTGCAGTTCTTAAAGATGGCCGATGTGTAAATGCCAAGAGCTGTGATTTTAGGAATTGAAATCACCTTTACGCGCTCGCAATCCGCAAAAGCTCCGTTGCCTATTTTTGTAAGCGCCGGGAAAGATGCGGATGTAATTCCGCTTCTCCTGCATCCATTTTCTGTGATTTCTACGCACTGTGGGCAGATAAGCGCAAATTCCGCAGAGTTTGAGCCTGTCCCGAATTGCATGCCCGACAGCCGTTCAACGTGCGATAGATCCAAGCCTTGCGGCTGTAAATTTGGCAGGCCGGAAAGCCCGTAACTGTCGATGAATGTTACGGCGTTTTTTGTGTTAATTGTTGTCAAATATTTGAAAGGCGTGATTTGTGCTGCCCCATACGCGTTGCCGCCGTAAAACTGCGCCACGTGTATATCAGTCCCGTAAAAGTCTACTACCGTCGCATAGCCGTCCACGTTTCGTTCTTTGACAACGATGCCGTCCGTAATTGTGGCGCCGGTCGTGATGCCCCTCACCGCGTTGCCCATCTGCGCGATCTTGTATGTCTCCGCGCCGCCTGTCTTTTCGCGGATGGCGTCGGCGATGTCCTGCACAGCGGCTTCTTCGTAGAGCTTTTTCATCAGTAGCTCACCTCCGTGCCGTCGGCGATCGTCACGGTCTGCGCCGTGCTGCCGTCATACGTAATGCTCGTGCCGCCGATTTGGATCGTCAGCGCCTCCGGGTTCGGTAGCACGGTTGGGATCTGCGAAAGGATTTGCTGTGCCCCAATTTTAAAAGCAGCGTATTGCACCAGATCAGTATCATGATTCGGGTTGTATACCTTGTCTGCTGTCACCAGCCCGGTGATGCTGTCGATTACCGCCTTGTTCGCGTGCGTGTGCCGCGCGGCGGTGTTGGCGTTGATCTCCGCAGTCGGGACTACCGGGATATCACCCGGCGCGGCAGGCTTGTACCCAAGCGCGCCTGTGATGCTTGCCGCAGTCACGGCCGCATCACTGCCGTCTTTGCCCGGCGCACCAGCAGGGCCTTGCGGGCCGGGGTCACCCTTGTCGCCTTTTGCGCCCTTGAGATCGGCCACGGCGATCAGGTTTTGCCACGTGCGCCCGCCATCCGTGCTGTACTGGATGTAGCCGTCCGCCACGCGCAAGTCCATGCTTCCAGCTCCGCCCACCAATGCCACTTCGTTGATGGCGGCCACAAGATTTTCCTTTGCCTCCGTCGTCAGGTCGGCAAGGTCACCGATCTGTTCCTGCAGGTTGTCCAAAGTCTTCTGATCTACAGGCGTAAACACATAGTCCGATGGCCTGTTGCGCCTATTGACTTCAAAAGTCTTTTCAATTTTTGTATAGCCATCATCGGGATTTCCCGACCATGCAAAAACAGTCAGCGGAGAACAGGATTGCAAAAGCCTGTCCGGGATAATTGCAAAGCCGCCAGACACATCAACGTCAATCGTGCGCCCGTAAAACCGATTCTGATAATGCACCCGCTTGATGCTTTCATCGTCGATTACGACTTTTCTGCCAGTGTCCCACTGATACAGTTCGCCACGCCCGTCCGCAAGCTCAATTGCCGCCATTAACGCTCACCTCGTCTTCTTCGCTTTCCGGCGCAAATCTCTCAGTTTCCTCGTTCCGCTTACGCTTGATAATCTCGTCAGCCTGCTCGCCGAGGCCGAGAATAAAGCAAAGCTGCTCCGTCACAGTTTCATCATCGAGATATTCGGCCGCTGACAAAATCATGTTGATTTCTTCACTTTGATTGATGATTTTTGAACGTTTAAAACTTACTTCATCTTCAATTCCGGCGATTGCAAGAATCTTTTGCACAAAATCGATAACGCAATATTCGTACATATCCGCCTTGCTGTCAAGCGGCTGATAAGCTGCGCGAATTTCAGTCGCCGTTTTCGCCGAAGATGACAAATCGGCAACGTTCAGGCACTGAAAATCTTCGTACAGTCTTGTTTTGATCGTAGAAATCGCCGTGTCGGAAGCCTGGAACGGTGTTTCAACCGTGTGTGCTTCGACCTTCGCTCCGCCGCTTCCGTCACCATCGACGTGGGCTACGTGAACGGTTTTCATGCGCTCGATGAATTTCTGATCGTCCTCATCGTCCATGCCGCCGCAGTTTGTAATTGCCCAATAAATATAATTGCCTTCGTCGACGTTGTTTACAAGGTTGCTGTTCAAAAGGTCAAAGGCGTCAAGCGTGCCCTGCCTGCCGACAAGCTCTGACTGCTTTTTGTCGCTACCGTAAAGCGGAACGATGGGAAATGTCGGATAATTATCTCCCTCGAACACTTCCGTTTTATCGGCGATGTCCTTTGCATCACCTTTGCGCTTGATAATATATGGCCGTTTTCCGCCGTCAACGGACTTAATTTCAGTTCCATGCAGCGCGACATAATCCGTGTATCCATCGATTTCATACAGTGTCGCTCTTAGCGGCTTATCTTCCGCGACCTGCCACCAGCGGATACCGGCTTTCAGCGCGCCGTCCATCTCATCATAAAGCGGCACAAATTCGGTCAGCGAGAACACGTCCAAATGGTCATAATTCCAAAAGCCAAAAGATACACCTCCGATAAGCGCCTCTTTACCCGCCTTTTGCAACTGACTATCAAATTCGTAGCGATTGCTATGCATTTCTTTCTCGCCGCCAGACAAACGCTGCTTTGTATCATTTTTACCAAAAGCAGCCCCATTGCCAAGCAAGTATTGATTTTCCTGCGTTACCGCAAAGTTAAAAAAATTCGAAGCAATCTTGTGGTTTGCGCTCCATGCATCCGCGTGCGCCTTCCCCCGAAGGTCATAAAGCACCTTTTGATAGTGCATAATTTTGGGATTCAATCCACGATAGTATTGCTCCGCCAACGATGCGGTCTTATATTGATTGCTGTTTTTATGATCGTCAATCGCCGCCAGAATGAAGCCCATCCGCGCCGCTTCATTATCACCGAGCGCAATCAAATCCTGATACGTCTTTATGTTTACCACCCCGTTAACTTAAAATGGATTGATATTTTTCTGCCGTGCTGTTTTTTCTCCACAGCCGCCGCACCTGGCTCGCCACGCTATCAGGCGCATCATCGTGTTCCGCGTTCTCGTTGTAATCGCAAATTTGGTCGATAAATTCTTTATCAGTCCCGCTGACGAAATAAACATTGTTCCACTCGGCTTTTAGATACGACGTGATTTTCAAAAACTTATTCATATTTTCATGATAAGTTACTGCGCGTTCTCCACGCTTTCGCAATTCTTTCGCCAAATATCCTTTATCGCCATTATCTTCGCAATAGATTTTACCAGCGTTGAAGCGCTTGCGCAAGCCCTGTATCTCGTCGAGACAGTCATCAACGTGTTTACGCCACAAGCGCCCGTAAAAATAGTATTTGCCATCGCGCTTTGACACGATGGTAAATGCTGTATAGTCCTCTCCGCCATATGCAGCGTCGATATGGCAATCTCCCTGTTCGACAAGCGACGGATCGCAATCTGTGCGCGGGTTGGAAAAAATAACGTCCTCTTCTGCTACGTGACGCAATTCATAGTTCGCGGCAAATAGTGAAGCGGTCATGCTTTCTTTGATTTGTTCCAAATCTTCTCGCGGGATAAGCCCTGTTTGGTAGCAATCAAAGCGCTCGATGTTCGGCATCAACGTAAAAGCATCGTCTTTATTCCACGGCGTTCCAGTGTTATAGATTCTTCCGCCCCGGTTTCGGATGTTCTGCAATTCTTGATACACCATTTTCGTTCGATCACGTTCTGCGCGGGAAATGCGATCATTAACGTTGACAATATCATCCGTAAAAACACAGTCAAAGTGCTTGCCGGTCAGGCTGGCTTGCGTGCCAATGCCGACAAGCTGCGATGTTCCCTTGATGTCTGTCGCAAGGTTTGTGTTTATCTCCGTGGCGGAAGAAACAGGCAGCCGCAAAGACACCCCGTAAATCACCTGCACGAAATAAAGCGTATGGGGATCAAGCAAAATCTTTTGAACCTGCTTGATAACCTCTTTCACGTCCGTATCTGTTTTTCGCATAAATAACGTCTTTTTGCGCGGCGTTAGAATGATGATGATAGCCAGCGCGATGGACACGCAGGTGGTTTTATAGCTACCACGGTGTGCTTGTAACGTTTTATCTTCTTTGCCGCGTACCATGTCGACAATCCAGCAGTTATGCAGCTCGGTCAACTTCGTGAACCCAAGCATATGTGCAAAAAGATAAGGCTTTTCCAAAAGAAAGTTAACCGCTTGCTCCCGCGTCATTTACCATCTTCTCCACTTCATCAATAACGCTTTTTTCGACGTCTGCAACCATGATTTTATCAACCGGCTTTTCACCGGCCGTGTCGCGCAGGACTTCAAACGCCTTGATATCGCCACTCATCGCCTTTTTCATCAGCATCGCCGACAGCATTTCAGATCCAGATTTTTTACCTTGCGAAGTGCTATATTCCATCTGCATAAGCTCTTGCAGGCATTCTCGCAGCAATTTTTTCTTCTTTCGAGCCTCTACAGATGCTCTTCCTCCCTTTGCACCGTTCCGCCGAGCTTCTTCCGATGTTGGTATTTTTAGGTTTTGTGGGTTCGCCGACAATATGAATCTCCCCTTTCAGACCGATTAACTGTCTTTCTCCTGCCCATTTCTCGATTGATATACTTAATCGTATCTCTGCGCAGCTTTTCGCTTTTTGTAGTCCGCACGATTCTCTTTGCTTCTTCAATCGTCATTTCCCAAGCCTCGCACAATTTCCCGCTCCCGCTCCGACAACTCCCAAATATCCGTGTTGACCTTTTCAGCAGCAGCTTTTTCAGCAGCAGCTTTTTC
>ERZ791716.843-NODE-843-length-16394-cov-7.978212_pt1 | contig 16394 bp, 12 predicted proteins | sample MGYA00510049_ERZ791716 | MGnify/ENA primary metagenome ERZ791716 (study PRJEB30046, sample SAMN00715135) | human gut metagenome | study: EMG produced TPA metagenomics assembly of the A metagenome-wide association study of gut microbiota in type 2... | reverse complement strand
CAAATTTCTCCATGATTGAAAAAATTCCTCCAAAAGGTGTGAGTTTCTCAGATTTTATTTGTACCTTTGTCATGCCTTGTTACGATTTTCGCTTGTTTTCTAATTGCAACACTAAGATAAGTGAAAAATCTGACACGGCAAAATCCTGGGCAACTTTTTGTTGCTCAGGAACTTATAAATTAATTTAAATCAAAGTGTTGCGGAATTAAGGCTAATGTAGAATCAATCACATTGGATAAAAGGACATCAAACTGCTCCATGATTGAAAATATTCCGCCAAAAGGGGTGATTTTTTCAGATTTTATTTGTACTTTAGCCATGTCTGATGAAGATTTATGAACTTTTATTAGCAACACTAAGTTAAGTGAATCTTCTGACATGACAAAGCATTGGGTAAAATATTATTACTCAATACTTTAAATTGTTTTTTTATAAAAAAGTGTTGCGGAATTAAGGATAATACTATAATTTTGCACATCTTTTTTAATATGAATAAAAATGCAATCATGAGCCGTTTTATTGAATATTCTAATAATATATTATTTTTTGATGTAATGTTTGGAGAAACGTTAAACGAAGAGACAAGATGTAGCAAGTGTGTCCATCCATTTCTCCGTATGCAATATACAATACTTCGGTAAATTTTTACCGAAGTATTGGAATTATATACATTTAAAAACAATTCATTTATATTATTTTAACTTAAAAAACAAAGATGAAAAGAGGATTTCTTTTGTTCGTCTCTCTTGCCGTAATAGCGGTCCAATCGCTTATTGCCCAAAATTTTACAGTGAAGGGTACGGTCATTGAAGCAGAAACCAATGAACCGCTGATTGGTGTAGCCATTATGCAAGAGGGTACTAATAATGGAGTTACTACCGATATTGATGGTAACTACTCCATTGAGATCAAAGGCGCTGCTCAAGCTACACTGGTGTTCTCATACATCGGTATGCAACAACAGCAGCACGTAGTGACTCCACAGACACAAAAGCTGGACATCACGCTGAAAAGCGATGCACAGCTGGTGGATGAAGTAGTGGTAGTGGCCTACGGAGTTCGTAAAAAAGGAACGGTAACCGGTTCTGTTTCTACAGTGAAGTCTGAGAAACTGGAAAACGTTCCGGCTGCAGGTTTCGACCAGGCACTGCAGGGTCAGACACCCGGCTTGATGGTGATGTCCAATTCGGGTGAGCCCAGCAAGGCGGCAGCTTTCCAGATTCGTGGTACCAACTCTATCAACTCCGGTACTTCTCCGTTGTTTATTCTCGACGGTGTGCCCATCTCGAGCAGCGATTTCAATACCATTAGCCCGAGCGACATCGAAAGCATTTCCGTATTGAAGGATGCTTCTTCTACGTCTATCTACGGTGCCCGCGCGGCCAACGGTGTAGTGGTAATTACAACCAAGCGTGGTAGAGCTATGGACAAGGCTCACATCACTCTGCGCACACAATGGGGTATTTCTCAGCTGGCCAAGGGTGAATGGAACCTGATGAACACTGCTGAACGCATTCAGTTTGAAAAAGAAGTAGGACTGGACGCCGGACAGAACTACGATATACTGAGCCAGACGGATGTAAACTGGAGAGACATGGTGTTCAACGACAAGGCCATGTTGCAGAACTACGACCTCTCTATCAGCCGCGCTACCGAAAAATTGAATTACTTTGTATCGGGAAGTTTCTACGACCAAGACGGTATTGCACAGGGTTCTACCTTTGCCCGTTATTCTGTACGTGCCAACGCTGAGGTAAAAGCCAGCAACTGGCTGAAGGTGGGTACCAACTCGATGGTAACCTACGAAGAGGTGGAACAGGCTGATGCGGGTTCATACAGTTTGTCTTCGCCCATTTCGGCTTGCCGCTTTATGTTGCCCTACTGGAATCCTTATAACCCGGACGGCTCTTTGGCTACCAATGCCAACGGCGGATGGACAGGTACCACGGTAAACCCCATCGAATGGATGGACAACAACCCCGTAACCAATAAGAAGTACAAGGTGATGAGCGTACTCTTTGCCGAAGTAACTCCGATAGAGAACCTTACTTACCGCGTACAGTTTGGTGCAGACTTCACGCACTCCACCGGCTTCATGCAGTCGTTCCCCAGCTACCAGCTGAACAACGGGCTGGGTGTGGCAGGACGTCAGTCTAACGATATTCTGAACCTCACTGTTACCAATACGGTGAACTATCGCTTCGATATCAACCGCGACCATCACTTCAATGTGATGTTGGCTCAGGAAGGCGTGGACTATCGCGCAGAAGGATTCAACGTAACTACCCGTAATCAGAACAATGACTATCTGACCAATGTAACTTCGGGTACACGTGCTTCCAGCTGGCAAGACAACAGCGCTGCCTACTCTGTCCTTTCTTTCTTCGGCCGTGCCGAATATAACTACGACGACCGTTACTACGTAGAACTGAGCGTCCGTACTGATGCTTCTTCACGTTTCGGTAAAGACCACCGCTGGGGTCAGTTCTGGTCATTGGGTTTGATGTGGAACGCCAAGAAAGAAAAATTCCTGCAGAATCTGAACTGGCTGCACAATGCACAGGTATCGTTCAGTACAGGTACATCGGGTAACTCTGAAATTCCTTACTTCGACCACCTGGCATTGGTAAGCGGCGGCTGGAGATACATGGATGTGGCCGGTATCGCACCGCAACAGAAAGGTAACGAAAAGCTGAGCTGGGAAACTACCTGGACCACCAACTTGGGATTCCACCTGGGATTCTTCGACCGTCTGAACGTGGACCTGGAACTCTATCACAAGCGCACCAGCGACATCTTGATGGAAGTACCCCAGTCTTACTCTGAAGGCAACAACGGCTATCGTTGGGACAACATCGGTGTGATGACCAACATGGGTGTGGAACTGGCCGTAAATGCCGACGTACTGCGCCTGAAAGACTTCGTATGGAATGTCAATGCCAACGTATCGTACAACAAGAACGAAATCAAGGAATTGTATAACGGTGTACAGGAATACGAATTGCCCAACACTTCTACTAAATGGGTAGTAGGCCGTCCTTACGGTGAATTCTACATCAACCGCTATGCCGGTGTAAACCCCGTGAACGGTGACCCGCTGTGGTACGACAAAGACGGCAACATCACCAACGAATTCCGCGAGTCAGACAAAGTGATGGTGGGCAAGAACTACCTGGCCCCCTGGCAAGGAGGTTTCGGTACTACCCTCACCTGGAAAGGCATCTCAGTAAATGCACAATTCAGCTGGGTGGCCGACCGTTGGATGTTCAACAACGACCGCTTCTTTGAAGAAAGCAACGGACTCTATACCGGCTTCAACCAATCCAAGCGTCTGCTCTACGACCGCTGGAAGAAACCGGGCGACGTGACCGACATCCCCCGTTGGGGCGTCACTCCGCAGATGGACTCTCGCTTCCTGGAAGATGCTTCCTTCCTGCGTCTGAAGAATTTGATGATCAGCTACATGCTGCCGCAAAGCTGGCTGAAAAAGACGAATTTCTTCACCAACGCACGCATCTATGCACAAGGACAGAACCTGCTGACCTTCACGAAGTTTAGCGGACTCGATCCGGAAGCGTTCACCAACATGTATCAGGCACAATATCCGATGTCTCGCCAATACTCGTTCGGTGTAGAACTCTCTTTCTAAAACTAAATACTAACGATATCAATGAAAATGAAAAATATAAAAACCTATCTGCTCATGGCCGCTGTGGCATTCAGCACCACCTCTTGTCTGGACAAGTATCCGGATGACATGGTGCCGTCTGACCAGGCCATCACCACCGTGGATGAAGTAGACCAGGCCGTTATCGGTATCTATTCTTCCTGGCTGAACGGAGCGTTGTACAGCGGTTACCTCACCCTGCTGCCCGATATACAGGCAGACTTGGCTTATGCGGTAAACGGCTACTCCAACCAATTTGGTAATACCTGGCGCTGGAACATTCTTTCTACCGAACCTGAATACGAATCGGTATATGCCGGACTATACAATGTAATTACTCGCTGTAACTTCATGCTGGACAACGTAGACCGCGTACGCCAGAACACCACCAACGATGAAGACCTGGACCGTCTGGACCAGTATTGCGGCGAAGCCTACTTTGCCCGTGCATTGGCATATTCAGAACTCATCAAGCTGTTCTGCAAGGCTTACGACCCCGCTACGGCTGCCGATGAACTGGGTGTGGTACTGAAATCTCACTACGACGGTGATGAACCTACCCGCCGCTCTTCGCTGGAAGCTTCTTACCAGTTTGTATTGGACGATCTGGACAGAGCTGCCTACTATCTGAAACTGGAAGAAGATTTCAACGGCCAGCTCTACAGCACTCCGTATTTCTGCGAATTCACCGTATATGCACTCCGCGCTCGCGTAGCTCTGTACATGCAGAATTGGAAAGATGCCGAAAAGTATGCAACGAAGGTGATTGAAAGCAATCACTACCGCCTGTCGAACGTAAACCAGATGATTACCAGTAACCAGAATGCCTACCAGTACATGTGGTCGAACGACGAAAGTACTGAAATCATCTGGAAAGTAGGTATGACGGTAAGCAGTTCCGGAGGTGCATTGGGTCAGATTTTCTTCAACTACGACTTCCAGAGCTTCAAGCCCGACTATGTACCGGCTTCTTGGGTACTGAACTTGTATACCGAACAAGACCTGCGCTTCCAGGCCAACTTCGTAAGTCAGCCTACAGGTTATCCGCACGGATTGCAGTGGCCGCTGGTAGCTAAATACTTCGGTAACGAACAATTCATGGCTCAGAACATGCTCCATGTATGTATGCCGAAAGTATTCCGTCTGTCGGAGCAGTACTTGATTCGTGCCGAAGCTCGTGCCAACCAAGACAACATGGGCGGTGCCAGCAAAGACCTTAGCGACCTGCGCAAGGCTCGCTTCCAAGGCGGCAACGGTGCCATCTCGGTGACCAAACAAAACTGGCTGGATATTATCGAAGAAGAACGTGTACGCGAGCTCTATATGGAAGGTTTCCGTCTGCAAGACTTGAAACGCTGGCACAAAGGCTTCGAACGCAAACCTCAGCAACAGTCATTGGCTAACGGTAGCTCGCTGAAAATCGAAGCAGACGACGTGCGCTTCGTATGGCCCATCCCGAAACATGAATTGGATTCACCGGGCAGCGAGATTCAGCCCAATGAAAGCAACAAATAAGAATAACTTCATTAATAATAAAGCATAAGTATAACAATGAGAAAGATAAACTACGGACTGATGGCCATGCTGGCCGTGCTGCTGTTTGCCACAAGCAGCTGCGGGGACGCAGATCGCCAGACCTACGACGGTCCCAATTATGTCCTGTTCTCGGATACGCTGACAGTGCTGGCGGTGCAAAATAACGAGGAGGTCTTCAACATCCCCGTAGCTGCCACCCAAGCCTGTGACTATGACCGCACCATGGCTGTGGAGGTAATAGAGAAGAAAAGCAATGCCATCGAGGGCAAGCACTATACCATTGAATCAAACACCATCACCATCAAGGCTGGTGAACGCTCTGCCAACGTGCGCATCCGCGGTAACTACGATGCCATCGCAGTAACCGACTCACTGGGACTGACTCTGCGCCTGCTCACAGAGAAAGAGAACCAATGGAATATGTATGAAAACAACTACGAGGCAAAAGTAGTGCTGCAAAAGTGCTGTCCGTTCGACATCAACCTATTCAACGGTTATGCCGTACTGACTTCTACCTACATGCAGGAATTCATGGCCAACGTAGACAGCCGACTGGTTAAGACAGTGATCGATACGGAAGAAGAAAATACCATCATCATGAAGGATTTCTTCTACGACGGCTACGACGTGAAAATCCGCTTCACGACAAACGATATTCTGAATCCCCTGATTGAGATGGACGAACAGGTTTTTGCCTCTACGGCCGAAGCTTTCGGTACCAACTACGGCGATGGTTACATCCACCTGTATCAGCCTAAGAGCGGCTTATCTTACTACAGTGCCTGCGAAAAATTCATCTTCCAGTACTTCACGCTGTATGTACCGGGCATGGCAGGAAACAACGTAGTAGGTACCTTTGCCAGCGCCATTGAATGGGTAAGCGCAGACGAAGCCAAGAGACTTTATCTGGAAGGCAGCATGCTGGTATCTGAATCTGTAAAAACAGACTTTGAAAAGAAATAATTTACAAGAAACAAAAAAAATTAGAATAAGATGAAAAAGAACAAATTTACGTTGGGATGGTTCTTCATCAGTCTGTTGATGGCTTTCGCCGTAACAGCATGCGATGATGACGATAACGACGTGGTAAACGTTACTTTCCCTGAAAAGCAAACAATTGGCGGTGCTGTAAACGAAACAAAGAGCTTGACATTTGATGCAGTGGCCGACTGGACCTTGACTTCTTCCACCACTTGGTGCTACTTCATTACTGAAGAAACTCCGGCTGCCAAGGCTGCAGAAGGTGTAAAAGAATACGCTATCTCAGGTAAAGCAGGCAAGCAGACCGTAACTATCGGTATCTCTGAAGAAGGTCAGGAATACGATCAGGCTACCGTAGCTTCTATCATCATCCGCATGAACGGACAGGAAGCTGTATTGGCCGAGGTGACTCGCAACGCTGCCGGACGTACGTTCAAACTCTATAAGAAAGGCGAAGGCGATGCTTGGATAGAAGTTTCTGCTGAAGAAGGTATCGAAGCCGGCTACGACAACTTCATCCAATACAAAGCTGAAGCTAACTTCCGCTTTGCAGCTACCAACCGTCCGGAATGGCTGTCTATCGAAGGCGGCTCTATCGTTGGTACTACTAATCAGGCTGTATTGTTCGGTATCAAGGTAATCGAAAACCGCCCCGACTTCAGCAAATATGCTCAGAAAGGCAACCTCAACTTCCAGGATGAAGAAGGTAAGAGCGTATTTACGTATGCTGTAGACTACAAGGGTATGAACCCCGAAGCTATGAGCTATGAAGGACCTAAACAATGGAACTGGACAGTAGCTAAAGATGGTAAGACCTACTATCAGACAAACTCAGGTATCTCTGGAACAGAAGAAACCATCAGTGAATATCGCAAATTCGTGGAGTTTACTATCACTGCAAAGGATGATGAGTTCGAACCGATTTTCGTAGAAGAATACCAAGAGTATGGCATGACGATGTACCGCCTCAGCGTGTATCCGGAAGATAATGTTAACTGGATGCATGTTACTAAGTACGAAAATGGTAAAGTGCGTGTTACGGTAGATGAAAGCGAAGAAGAACGCACCGGATACGTGTTCGTATTCCCGAAAGCACTCTATGATAAAATAGCAGAAGATCCATTCGGTGACAACGGGTTGTTCGAAATGAATCCGGAAACTTCCACGCAACAGCTGAAATATGAATATACAGAGAATAATCTGTTGATGAACTTCGTACAAAAAGATATGAGCAGTTCACAAGACGCAGAGATGCTGGAAGTAACGGACAATCAAAACAAGAAAATCGAAGTGACTAAGGTCACAGAAGAAGGCATCGTCAGCGACTATGGTACTGATAAAATCTATTCCGTTGAGTCTAAAGACGTTACATCTTTCTTCATCAAGCCCAATTTATCTGGTGCCTGGGAACACATGGCATGGATGGGAAATAAGGATGTTACTGATCTCTGCGAGATAACAGAAGATGGTAAACTAAATATATGGATTGGCGATTCTCTACCATTGGAAGAAGACATTCATATTAGATTCATACAAAATCAACAAAACAAGATTGTACTTGTAATTAAGAAATAAACATAATTACGCAATTGAATTAAAATCGAATGAAAATAAATAAATTATTCCACTTCATCCCCTTAGTCATCGGGTTCTTGCTGATGACAACGGTATTCACCGGTTGCTCCGATGATGATGAAGAATTGCAGCAGACCGCCTTCGGCTACGTGCAGTTCAAAATCTACAAGAGCGCATCGGCTGCCAAGGGAGCTGAGACAAGAGGCACCGACATGCTGGACAAGCTGAGTGATGCCAAGAAAATCAAGGTGGTGATGTTGTATGATGGAAACACCATTGAACAAACCTTGATGCTCAACAGCTACAATGCTGAAAATGCAGAGTTTGGTCTGCGCAGTGACAAACTGGAACTGCTGGCAGGCAACTACAAACTGATAGGTTTTTATCTGTACAATAAGCTGGATGAACAGATTTATGCAGGAACTCCGGGCGACTATAAATTTGATGTAGTAGCCGGCGGTCTGAAGGTACAAGACCTCTTTGCAGACGCTGTGGCTCGCGGTATGGTAAACTTCAAGCTGATTAAGCACGGATTGCCGAAAGCAGAAGCTGCTTCTCGTGCAGGTAGCGGCTACGAAGATTATCCGTTCTCTAACATCAAAGGGGTGAACATCATCGTAAAAAACCTCTTCACACAAGAACTGGATACCATCAAGAAGGTATCTGTGAAGTATGTGGAAAATCTGAAAGACGGCTATGCCATCTGCGATACCACAGCTTGGCTGAAGGCTGGCAGCTACCAGATCAGCGCTTACGAAACCTATTCTGATAAGAAATGCGAAACAAGCAGACTGCTGGAAATTGCAAAGGTGCCTGCTTCGGAAACTTTCTTCGTGAAAGATAACCAAGTAACAGAAGCTAAAGTGCCCATCCAGTTGAGTGCCACTGCTGAATACCTCAAAGACTACATAGCACTGAAAGCTATTTGGGAAGCATTGGATGGTCCGAACTGGAAATACCACGGTGAGGCTGCTCCGATGGGATGTAACTGGAATTTCGACAAGGAAATTGACATGTGGGGTGACCAGCCGGGCGTACAGTTGCTGGAAAACGGCCGTGTGGCTTCACTCGTCATCTCGGGCTTCGGTGCCAGAGGTGTGGTGCCCGATGCTATCGGACAGCTGACTGAACTGCGCATCTTGAACCTGGGTGCTCACGATGAACTCATCGGTGGACACTTGTTCGAAGGCGTAGGTGCATTCATGACACCGGAACAACGGAAGAGAATCCGTATGGACTACGAACAGAAGTTCCTCTATAAAGATATCCGCGAGAACCTTTCACAGATTCTGATTGACGGTATCAACGCTAACCCGAACTTCAAGCCTATCAAGAAGAGCAACCGCATTGATAAGAAGGACGTACAGTTCGGTAACCTGACCAACGAGATTACCGGTATCTCTAAAGCATTGATGCGTTGTACACAACTGGAAAACTTCTTCATTGCCAACTCTCCTATCAAGGTAGATAACTTCTGCGAAAATCTGGTAGACGGACCGGAATCTGCTTACCGCAAGCAGTTTGAAGAAGAAGAAAGCGACTGGAGCTGGAACAACTTCAAGATGCTGACAGATATGGAAATCTATAACTGTAAGGATCTGACTTCACTGCCGATGAACATGTTGACCGAACTGCCTGAACTGCAGATGCTGAACGTGGCTTGCAACCAGAACATTACTGGCGAAAAGCTGCTGGAAAACTGGGAAGAGTTTATCGAAGGAAAGAGTGGTGAAAAGATTCAGGTACTGTACCTGGGCTACAACAAGCTGAAAGCCATGCCTGAATACGAGAAACTGAAGAAGATGGTGAAACTGGGCTTGATTGACCTGACCAATAACTACATCACCAAGGCCAATGCGTTCGGTAAGGAAATCAACCTGACAAAGGTATATCTGGACTACAACCAAATTACTGAAATCGAAGCTGTAGACGGTTATTTCTGCGGATACTACGACATGGAAGCATTTACTTGTACGTATAACAAGCTGACAGAAATGCCCGACATCTTCAACGCTGCGTCTAAGTACGTAATCGGTTCTATCAGTTTTGCACACAACCAAATTACCGGTATGCAAAACGGAGACAACCACCGCGGTGTGAATACCAATAACCTGGATTTATCGTACAACCACCTGGAAAAATTCCCGGCAGTTCTCATCAAGAAGGGTTCGCCGCTGGGTATCCTGATTCTGCAGGCTAACGGAATGACCACCATCAAAGAAGGTGACCTGGTAGGTAAGAACTCTCACCTGCTGACCAGTTTGGACTTCCAGTTCAATAAGCTGAAAGAAATTCCTTTCGAGGATTTCGTTCCGGAAAATATGCCGTACATCTACGGTATTGAGTTTAGCTACAATCAGTTTGCTGAATTCCCGGTAGCTCCGCTGAACTGTAAGAGCCTTACAGTATTCGGTATCCGCCATCAACGCGATGACGACGGTAACCGCTGCTTGAGCCAATGGCCTACGGGACTGTACACTTGCCCCAGCTTGATGGCATTCTTCATCGGTTCTAACGACTTGCGCAGGATTGAAGATAAGATTTCACCGTTTATCCGTATCTTCGAGATCAAGGACAATCCGAATATCTCTATCGACTTGAGCATGGTATGCCCATATATCCAAGCCGGCCAGTACCAGCTGATTTATGACAAGACGCAAAACATTCAGGGTTGCGATATGTTGTTGGATTAATTAGAATAAACCAGGAAAATGAAACATTTACTTAAAATAGCATTAGGATTGGTCCTCTGTCTGGGCGTATTCACCGCTTGCGATGACGACGACGACAATGCTGCCATCAGCGGCTTCAGCCTGAGTACAACTGAAGTGGCTGCCAATGCAGAAGGAGGCAAAGAAACAGTCACCGTTAGCTCGGAAGGAGAATGGGTGGCTAAATCATCCGAACCGTGGCTGAGCATCTCGCCAGCCAACGGTTTTGGCAACACAGAGTGCGTCATCAGCATCGACGAGGCACTGAAGAACGAGGTGCGTGAAGCAGAAATTCGCTTCATGCCGAAAGGTCAGACTCCGCAGGTGATTACCGTAACACAGCTGGGTTATGGCAAAATGATTTATGTAAAAGAAACAAAAGTTGACCTGAAGGCTTCTGACTTGTATAACAAACGTCACTTCGAAGCTGTTATCACAGCCAACGTACCTTTCAAGATTGTCTATGAATGGCTTACTGAAAAGCAGCCGAAAGCCGACCAACCGGAAGAAGACAACAAGCTGAAAGACTGGCTTTGGGTGGAAAAGAAAAACGAACCGGTATTCAACCTGGAAAGCGCCCGCCCGAAAACATACAAAGTACGCTTCGAATGGAAGATGAATCCGGAATGGATAGAGCGTCAGGCTAAAATCAACTTCGAACCCTTGAAGGAGGGATTGAAAGCTGACGAAGAGATAACTATCACTCCGATTCTAGTAACACAGGCTGCTTCGCCCGTAATTACAGACGACCGTGCCGGTGACTCTTTGGCTATCCAGACCATCCACGAACGCCTGCAGTCGGACATCGCTTTCAACTTCAGCGAAAACATGATGTATTGGGAGAATGTAACTTTGTGGAAACGGACGGACAAGGGTTTGCCCTCTCCTGAGGCAGTAGGCCGCGTGCGCTCCGTAAACTTCGGTACCGTTACTATCAAGGAATCACTTCCGCAGGAAGTAAAATACCTGAAGTACCTGGAAACTTTCCAAGTATACGGTAATGCCAATACCATGTTGCTGAACATTGCACTGGAAAACCATATCTGCGAACTGAAATACTTGAAGAACTTGCAGATTGGCGGCTACGGTCTGGTATCGTTGCCGGAAGATTTCAAGAAGCTGGGCCAAACATTGGTATCACTGGATTTGAGTGCCAACAACTTTACCGGTGTACCGGCTGTATTGACCAAAGAGAACTTCCCTGCACTGAGAAAGTTGATGCTGAACGGTAACCGCCGCTGGACAGTGGGCAGCCTGAAGGACACTCAGTACAACAAAGATACAGAACTGGGCTTCCACATCAATATGAACGAGGATCCGAGAGAAATCGACCAACTGTTCTTGTGGGATACATTGGAAGAACTGGTATTGTCGTACAACTACCTGGAAGGTTCATTGCCTACCTATGAAGGCAGAGCTGAAATTCCGGTATGGGAAGGCAACGAGTTGCCCAAGGATACCCTGTCTTTCCTGAAAGACAAGAATATCCCGAAGATTCTGCCGAATGCCAAGAGACTGACGCTGAACCTGAACTACTTTACCGGTGAACTGCCTAAATGGTTACTGTATCATCCGCATCTGCTGGATTGGTTCCCCGAAGTACTGATCTTTAACCAACAGGAAATGGGTCGCGACTCAAAGGGAGCACCGGTACAATTCAGCAACGCACCGACCAACTTTGAATACTACTTCAAAGCTTACCCGCTTTACAAAGGAAAATACGAAGTAGCAGGTGACGATGAAATTATAAAACCAGAATAACAAAAGAAATAACCTATGAAGAAAGTATATATTTATGCACTTGCATGCGCCCTGACGGCGGTTTCTTGCCAGGACAACGATTGGGTGGCTGATAATGCCACCTCACAGGTTCCTGAAATAGAAATCCCGATGGGAGCAGCAGACGGCGAACTGCTCATCAAGTTCGTCCCTGAAATGAGTGATATCCTGGACCAGACGCTGACACGCGCTGGCGGGGTATCTACCCGTTCGGGTATTCCTTCTACCGACGAGGTTCTCAGCATTCTGGGTGCTTATCACTTTGAAAGAGTGTTCCCGGTAGACCCAAAAACAGAAGCTCGCACCCGTGAAGCCGGTATGCACCTGTGGTACATCGTACGCTTTGATAAAAACACCGACTTGAAGGAAGCTGCCCGTCAGCTGAGAAAGTTGGGTGAAATCTCCAAGATTCAGAGCAACCCCACCATTCAGCGCGCCTACGACCCGAAAAAGAAACCGCTGTATCTTTCGGCTAACGACTTGCAATACGTGACACGTACTGATGAAGGACTGACATTCAACGATCCGGGTCTGAAGCACCAATGGCACTACCAAAACAAAGGTAGCTACGCCTTCGTAAAAGAAGGCCGTGCCGAAGCCATCGCCGGTTCCGATGTGAACTGCGTAGAAGCTTGGAAATCCTGCAAGGGCGACCCTTCTATCATCGTAGCAGTGCTCGATGAAGGCGTAATGTGGAGCCACCCCGACCTGAAAGCTAACATGTGGACCAATGAATCGGAAGAAATCGGTTCTACGGAAGACAAAGACGGCAACGGCTACAAGGGCGACCGCTATGGTTATAACTTCGTAAAGAACACGGGCGTTATCAGCTGGACATCGGCAGAAGATACCGGTCACGGCACACACGTAGCAGGTACCATCGCTGCAGTAAACGGTAACGGAACAGGTGTAAGCGGTATCGCCGGCGGCGACGGTACCGAGAACAGCGGTGTGAAGATCATGACTTGCCAATTGTTCGACGGCCAGTATGGAGCTACCCTGGCAGCAGAAGCCAAAGCCATCAAATATGCTGCCGACAACGGTGCGGTTATCCTGCAATGTAGCTGGGGTTATAACTCACCCGATGCTAACGAAGCACTGGGATATATACCCGGACCGAAAAATGAAAAAGACTGGGAAAACCAATATCCATTGGAAAAAGAAGCACTGGATTATTTCATCCACAACGCAGGTTCGCCCAACGGAGTGATAGACGGCGGTCTGGCCATCTTCGCATCGGGTAACGAATATGCTCCTTCTTCTTCGTTCCCGGCTGGATATTCCAAATGTATCTCTGTAAGTGCCATTGCCGCGGATTACACTCCGTCAAGCTATACCAACTATGGCACTGAAATCACCTTATGTGCCCCCGGCGGTGACGGTGACTATTATGGCACACCGGGTACTGCAGAAGACCACTTCGACTGGGAAACGGAAACACAAGGATTGATTCTGTCAACCGGCATCAAAAACGGCCAGCCTGCCTATACCTATATGGAAGGTACATCCATGGCTTGCCCGCACGTATCAGGCGTAGCTGCCCTGGGATTGTCGTATGCCGTAAAACAACGTCGTCATTTCAAGGCAGCTGAATTCAAGGAGCTGATGATACAAACAGCCAACAGTGAGTTCTATCAGGAATATGACAGAAAAGTGGAAAAACTGTATTACTACAACCACGCCACCATCGGAGCATCTCCCACACTGATGAACCTCATCGACCGCAAAGGAAAGATGGGTAAACTGGTAGACGCCGGTGCATTGCTCAAGGCTATTGGTAATCACGGTTCAGACATGATTGTACCAAATGTATATCTGGCAACGGGAAAAAGTACATCCATTGATCTGGCCCGTTATTTTATAGATGGAGAAAGTCTGAACTACAGTTGTACCGTTGCCAATGAAAATATAGCAACCACAAGTGTAGACAAGACAATACTAACTATAAATGGCATTGCAGACGGTAGTACGACTGTGACTATCCAAGCTGGCAGTAAATCACAGACAATAACGATTACTGTTCGTAAAAATGCTGGTGGCAGTGGCTGGTTATAATCGAGAGATTAAATAGACATGAAGAAGCGACAATTGATGATACTGACACTCTTTGTGGGCGGATTGACCGGTTCCATTCCTGTAATAAAAGCGCAGGAATGGCGGTTAATGTCCCGTGAAGAGATAGAAGCCAAGGTACATCCTGTTTTGTTGGAGCAAGCAGGGGAATTTCTTCATTTTGATACGTGCCGTCTATCGGTAGGTACCATAAATGAAAAAAGTCAACCTAAAACCGTATACTTCCATTTTCAGAATGTAAGTCAGCAAACCATTACGTTAAACAAAGTTACCACTACGTGCGGTTGTACTGTTGCCGGATTCAGCAAAAAGCCATTGGCACCCAATGAGGAAAGTATTATTAGCCTGACTTTTCATCCCAAGAACAGACCGGGTACAGTTGATGCAGAAGCATTGGTATATACCAATCTGTCCGATTTTTCACCTGTGGCACGATTGTCACTATGCGGCTATGTAAGTTCGTCTGATGAATGGAAGCACCTGCCTCAAAATATGGGACATCTACGACTTACCCGCAAGCAGGTGTCATTCAGCAAAGCAGGAAAGATCACCATTGAACGCATTGCATGTGCCAATAGTGGAGACCATCCGCTCAAACTGAGCGCGTTACTGCTACCTTCATGCCTAAAATTCCATACCGAACCTGCGGTACTTGCTCCCGGACAAGAAGGTGATCTTGTGATTACACTTGATAAGACAAAGTTGCCCAGCTTCCATACTGAGGAGAAACATCTTACTCTCATTATAGATGGTGTGATAGGCAAACCTTCGGAAAAAACGATAGAAGTAATTATTAAAAACTAAAAAATAAAAACAAGATATGAAAACCTTATTCAGAATAATGACGATTTTCTTGATGCTTTTCTGTTTCGCAGGCTGTGACGATGATAAAGAAGAAGTACTGTCCACATTGGACGTTACAGCTGCTAATCTGAATGGGACTTGGAAATTAGTGGAATGGAACGGCGCCCCCCTGCAAGCAGGCAGTTACTGCTACATTACATTCAGCCGTAAGGATAAGACTTATAAAATGTATGATAAGTTTGACAGTATGTATCCCAATCTCAAAACGGGTAGTTTTGAGATTGAAAAAGAAAAGAATTTAGGCTATATCATTAGTGGGGACTATGATTTCGGCAATGGTGAATGGGCTAATTCCTATATCGTAACCGACCTTTTGGCCACTTCCATGATTTGGACTATAAAAGATACCCCATCAGATATACAAAAATTTGAACGCTGCGATAGGGTACCTGAAGAAATAGAAAATGAAGTCCGAGATTTTTAGGAAGGTATCGAAATTCTCTAGTAATAATGAGGGTGTCAAAAACTTCTTTTCTTGAAAAATTATCCCTGCTACAGCTATGTGAAAAGGGTTATTTCCATATTCAAGATGTCTTGGTACCTCATTTGACAATATAAAATTCTCAAAATAAATTTCATAGTCTCTTCTATTTTAAGAGAGGAGTAATTAAAGTTTAACAACATAAAAAGGGCATGTCTGTGAAGATATAGCCCTTTTTTAGTAATGAGTTGTTTGAAACAATAAATGACACATCTCGGTTCTTCCGCCTGATAATAGTAGTGGAGTGACGGAAAAACTGACATGCAAAGTCAAGCACTTCGTTACAAGGTGTCCACGCCGTTTCTGTTGTAAACCGCAAAGTGTCACCATTTATTTCAAGATTAGCCCATTCTCCCCGGCAACTCACTTCGTTCCAGTCTTTACCCAAAGCATCTACCATACACCCGAGCCATTTAGTCCCGAATCCGTTTTTAATGAACGGTTCTTTCCGGCTTCCCAGGTCTTTCATTAACTCGTAAAGTTCTTTCACTTCTTTTGTGGCACCGTCTATGACGTACACGCTTTTGCTCCAGCTTCGCATGATTGTAATTTTTGATTGATTTGTGAGGGGAGTTCTTGACGTAGATGCTCCGAAATGCCCCAAAAGTTCAGTGTCTAACTTTTGGGGTACAATTCATTCTCTCGGAGGTCTTGTTTTCAGAAATACACGTTCAGCATAAGATATACGTATGCCTTTTTATCTTTCCCATTTGGGTACTGGAGTTCA
>ERZ791716.838-NODE-838-length-16540-cov-2.433728_pt1 | contig 16540 bp, 14 predicted proteins | sample MGYA00510049_ERZ791716 | MGnify/ENA primary metagenome ERZ791716 (study PRJEB30046, sample SAMN00715135) | human gut metagenome | study: EMG produced TPA metagenomics assembly of the A metagenome-wide association study of gut microbiota in type 2... | reverse complement strand
CCGGAGCGCTAAATGTCGGTTTGGCCCGCTATTTTGGCTGTGGGGTATTCGTGGTGCGGGCTCGCAGGTTAACTAAGCACCTACACAGATTAGCTATCTTTCTTTTCGTAAAACTGCATGGCTACATTGAATGCATCCAGAAATTCTTCTCTGGAAGTAGGTTTGTCAAACAACGGATAATCAGTAATCAGGTGGTATCCTTTCAACGCATAGGCGTTAAGGGTTTTAATTCCATCCTCAGACAGCAGAGTATCATTGTTGCTAAGATACTGTAGCATAATCTGCTCCAGCTTAGAGCTCTGCGTATCAATACCGAGTCTTCTGGCCTCAGATGCCACCAGTAACCCAGCAATTTGTGCTTTACAGTCACGATATTGAACTGGGTACCTTTCAACAAGATCCTTCAACTCAGAAGTATCCTCGTCGATTTGGCCTGCCGCCATGCCAATCAATGCACAGCAGTAGTACACATCGAATTGGATAAACTTATTCTTATCCTCCGCAGCGTGGGAGCCTTCGAGATTCATAATGTTGTTAAAGTAGCTTTGGGCACTTTTCGCTATCTTAAAATGCATTATTTTTCATCTCCTTTGTGCTCTCTTTGATACGAATCGAAGAAGTCAATTCCTTCATAAACAACTACGGCCTGATCCTGGGGAGATGCCACAACCGTAAGATACTGCGAATCGGGATTTGCATAGAATCTGTCCGCAAAACGCTCCACTTCTGCTGACTGAACAAAGGCAATCATCTGATTGAATACCAGAGGAATGATATCTGCAACAGCCTGCCTTTTTTCGAAATCCATCTTGCCGGTAGGCGAGTCGATAATGAACGGAAATTCCAACTCAGAATCTTCGAAAAGAGTGCCCAGGAAACAGTAGGCAATGCTAAGAGTTTGACCTTCGCTGGCACCGTCCCTGCCCTTTAGTTTTATGTACCTATCAATGCTTTCGATTTCTACATAATCGTCAACGATAACACGGCGAAGTTTCTCGTTGGTCTTTCTGACGATTTCTTGCTTCAGCGCTGTGGTAGCCTGTAGTTTGATCTCATTCACCAAGGAATCAACCAACTCTTTTTTGCGCAATGCAGTATTTGTTCTTGTTGCCTTCGCTATTTCCTGCTCGTAGTACTTAAATTTTTGATCCGCCTTGTGAAGGTTGTTTTCTTCTGTCAGAGAATCGTCGTTTTCATCCTTGGATTCAATGCGCTCAAGTTCATCACGATCAATGCTGATAAGTCTGATCAATTCCACAATTCGCTCCTGCAGTTCACGAGCCTTTTCGCCTCCGGCCTTAATGAGTTTTTCCTCATTAGTTTTAAATCTCGTATCGAGGCGATTAGCTTGAGCTCTCAGTTCCTCGAGTTCTTCGAAGGCCCTTTTTAAGCGTTCGTCATACACACTGTCCATCAGACTACTCTTAACCGTGTTAAGAACTGACTGTTGGTCACTTCCCAGATACTGGTCAGCCCGCTTCAGGATAGCTGCTCTCTCCCGTTCGCCAATACATCTATCGCAGACACACCGGTCTGCAGAAGCCAATTCGGTGAAGAAGTCTTTGGCAATGGTTTTAGGCAACTTGAGTTTTTTCATGTTATTGCCTAACTCGAACATTCTCGCACAGAGGCTTTCGCTCAGTAGATAGGGAGACTTAATCATCCCCAGAATAGAAGTGATCTTAACATCGATTTCACCGCGATTTTTCTGCTGTTCTTTGAGAATATCATTTTTCTCTTGATTCAGCTTTTCATAGCGCTTGTCGAGTTCCTGGCGCTGTTTCTCTTTCTCTTCTTTTTCAGATTCAAACGCAGCAATCTCTTGGCGAAGCTTCTCACACCGTGCTCTCAGCTTGGTCCGAATTGCGTCAATGTCACTTTGCCGGGTACGCAAATTGCTAAGTGAACTGGATGTTCCACGCTTTCCTTCGGCGTTTTGGATTTCGGTAAGGATTCTCTGGTTTGCGGCCAAAATCTCATCCAATTCATCGAGGCGATATAGGTAGCGAATCGTTTCATCAGCTTCATTGGATGAGCTGTCCATGGACTTCGCCGCCTGCTCACCGTCAAACACAAAGCGTCTAACAAATTCAGGCGTAAAAATACCGCGAATAGACTCAGGTAAACGAAGTCCAGCTTCTCGACCCTTGGGAGGAGCAGAGGTTTCCACCTGCACCGTTCCATCTTTGTAATTCATAGAGAGGAAGTACTTATATTGTCTATCATCAAATTTGACAGTGATGCTGAATTCACCTGTATCTGCTTCCGTTAATGTAGGCGCGAAAGAACGCACTTTGGACGCAGTCCATCCAGCGGCTGTTCCATCAAATAATCCTTTGATGAGTTCCATTGTGGTTGTCTTGCCGGTACCGTTGGCCATCATAATAAAATTGTTGCTGATTACGGAGCCATCGGCTTTGGTAAAAGGGAGCTTCAAGGCGGTGATTTTTCGGATATTTTTATATTCGAACTCGAGGATTGCCATCTTCATACCTGAATATCCTCCTCATCATCCTCAATCAATGTGAGTATTCGTTTCAAATCGCTCTCTTTAGCGTTATCGTCAAACTTGTTTTTGACATATTGTCTAAGTTTGAAGTCAGGTGAAGTGTTCGATGCGTTGACAACGGAATCAATTGCGTTTTCGATGATTTTATTTCTCATGTTCGCATCTCCTTGTCTGTGAAAGATCTGTAAGCCACTCTGCACGAGCAGCATCGGCATTATTGTCATTTTCCTCGGGATCCTCAATCACGAAGTCCACAACAGTTGCTTTCTTTTCTGGGTTATTTTTATCCAGGCGTAATGCGCGCCCGATTCTCTGCGTTGTCACGAGCCTGGAACGGTCAGAAGAAAACAGGATAATGTTCGTGACGCTGCTGATATCAATTCCCTCGGAAACTTTTTTACAGGTCAGCAGGCAGTCAATTTTTCCTGCCGCAAAGTTCTCCAAATTAATTTTTTCATCATCGGCATAGTAGGTATGATATTTGTCGCTGTACCTGACAAGAATCTCCTGGAGCTTTGCGCCATATTCCATGGTCTGAACAAAAATGATACACTTCTGCAACAGCTCCGGTCGCTGAGAAATCAGACTTTCAAACTCCTCCAGCTTGTTGACCGCTGTTTTATTGACAAGCGCCAATTGAGTAAACATATCCTTTTCATCAACAGGTTCTCCGCTCTCCTTTTTTGCATTGAACGCTGCGATAATCTTGCGCTTTTTGAGCTTTTCTTCGTCAGAGAGAACATAGGGCAGAGGAATATAATTGAATTCGCACAGGATTCCTTTTTGAATGGCATCCTGCAGCGTAAACTCAAAAATTACTTCTCCAATTTCATTCAGCAAGAAATCATTTCCAGCCTCATCGTACTCACGCTCTGGCGTAGCGCTCAACCCGAGGCGATATCGATACGGAGAGAGCCTGCCCGAAAGATTTTCGACAAAAGTATTAGAACCAGCTCCATGTACTTCGTCAAAAACAAACAGCGTATCATTGCGATAATCGCCAGGTAGACGATCAAACAAGTCCAGCAATTTGGAGAGATTTCTGGCGTCACGAGAAAGAATTAAGATGGAATCATCTGGGTGCATGACGAAATCTTTCATCATCTTCTGGGATGCATAATGATAGTTGATTTGCTTATTCTTGTAGTTTTCTCGAATTTGAATTGCCCACTGATCCAGCAAATCGTTGCCGTACATAGTAATAACAACGCGACGAATTTCCCCGCTATCAAACAGCTTGTTGATGATTTTCATTGCAGTAACAGTCTTTCCGGTTCCGGTAGCCATTGCCAGAATGCCATGCTCTTTTTCCAGAAAGGTCTTTACTGCTATGTCCTGATGAACCCATTTACTCGAACCTGCCGGCAAAGAATACGGCCTATCCGGGGAACGCAATTCAAATATTTTGTTTTTAACTGCTTGTGGAATGGTAAACATTTTGAGATTGCGGTCTTTTCGATTCCAGATTTTCTCGAAACGAGCGGTATCCGCATCGACATACTCCTGTGTACCAGCCCACGTTTTGAAGACTTTTATGCTTTCATAATTCTGGAATCCATGCTTGCTGTCGTTGATAGAGCCAGAGAAGGATAGCGCATCGTTGCCCTTACAAAAAATGCCAAATTTATCGTGAAAGTCTCCTTCCTCCAACTTTTCACAAGGAATTGCAAAACGCATATCAATAATTCCATCATACAGCATCCAGGAGAATGCATTTATAATATCTGCTTCCATTTCTTGTTTGAGTATCTCAACATTTTCGAGGAGAGCTGCTTCGAGGCGCAGGAATGCGCTACCATCTTGGTTCTCAGCTCCAATAATTGCGTCCGTGTCCTCTGTGGAAAGAATGGGACTTGTAATTAAGCGCATTTTTCCTCCGCGAGAGGCGAAGTCGGATAATCCTGCGACGTTGTATGTGAGCCACCCTGTTGTGAAGTAGCCGACGCCTCGGTCAAAGCGTTCAGCCCACTTTAGACACGGCGTGTACAATTCATCTATCAGGTTATCTTCTGAGGTATCTAAACAGACTTTGACCTTTGGATAATCCATATAAACCTCCTTTAGATGTTGTCATCCAGATGGCACAGATGATTATAGAAATCTTTGCTGTACCGTTTTTCGTCTTCGAGAAGCTTTGCTCCTCGATCCAAATGAGCCTTTACCAAACCGGGGAAATAGTCATCCTCGCGAATCACTTTGCCCTCGTTGTTAATAATGAGAGATTTAAACAGCAAATCGTGATCACCGAAAATGACCTGCCGGCTCAGTTCCAAGCCATTATTATCAGTCTTGAAGTCATTGGCTTGAAGTTGTCCCTTTCTGACCGACAGTGCGATTGCCAGTTTAGATAGGATAAATGGCTGCAATCTCAATGACTGACCTAACGAGTTGAATATCTCCTGGGTCTTTTGTGACGTATGAAGCTTATTAGTCATTGTGCTTGCCTCCGAAATAAGTGTTTGCCAGGATTTCAGTATTTCCGTTTGCTGTGTGGTTCAAGACAAATGTATTGGAAATGATGTCCGATATGCTCTCGCGATACTCACCAACAATCTCCTCATCGGTAGACAAGATGATAATCTGACCATTGAGTTTTTTGAAGAACTGACTCAGGATCTTTCCTCGATGTTCCTTATCGATTCTCGCAAACGGTGTGTCTACGATGTAAGGCACATTGATTTTGTTGAGCTGCGAAAGTGCTTGATATAGTGCCATAATGAAGATTTGCTTTTCTCCTGCAGAAAGCTGTTGCTTTACCTCAACCGGCAGTTCAAACTCGGTTTCACCGGCAATAAGCTTTTGCTGCAGGACTTCGTAAGCATACAGGCCGATTTGAGCAATAAGATACTCAACACCGTTCTTACCAATGATTTTACGTATTTCATCAGCTTTAAAGTGTTTGTTTTTATAGGGAAGGACATTTAGACTATCATCGATATGGATTCCATCAATCAAATCAGATTTATTGATCAGCCTTGCGAAGAATTGGCTAAATCCCGTCTCGACTAAACGAATACTCTTATCGTAAAGCGTCTTTTGGAGTTCATCAAATGCCAGTAGTGCACGCGCTGAAATATCGTTAATGGACTGCTTTTTCAAGAGTGCCTCATAATCACTTTTAGCCTTGGAAAGTTTAGATGCAGATATCGCTTTCTGGGCGCGTAGTTCTTGCAATTCTTTATCTACTTCCAGAAGCTGTTGCGTGCATTTGGACTTCTGCTCATTCAAATCGCTTTTCATCTGCAAGTATCCATCATAGTTTTCGATACTGCTCCGCTCCATTTTCTTTCGGATGCGTTTTACGCATTTTAAAGAAGCCTTAATGTCATCAGTCGCTTCTTTGACACGGTTGGTGTCATAAGCCAGGAGACTGTTGATTTTTGCAGTTAGTTCAAATCTGTCGAAGTCAGACAAATTGAGAATGGGCGTTATCTGTGAAGTGTGGCTGGCATAGCTGGCAATCTCGTAGATAACCTTTTCAGAAAAATCGTCGGCTAATTCTATATTTGCCCGGCTCAACACGCCGGAGATGATCGACTTGATTTCCGGGGTATCAATTGTGCTTTTTACATTTGCATCGACCTGTGCCTTGTGTTCCAGTGCAATTTGGGCCTTTAGTTCTTCCAGTTGAGTTCTAAGGATAATAAATGGGAGCACATTATTGGCCATTTCTTTGAGCCATTTATGGTGTCCCTCACGGCGAGCATCCTCTTTTGCAATCTGATCTTGCATAGAGCGCCATTCTTTTTTAGAAATACCGCCACCCTTGGCGTATGCCTTTTCAAGAGACGCAAGCCTCTGATCAATAATCAAAATCTCATTGGAAATCTCTCGATATTCATCCTCAGCGCATTCTACTCTCTGTGCAATCAGATTGTCTGCTTCAAGGCATCTATCGTATTCCGCTGAAAGCGTCATGGCCCCCTTTGCCTTGCTACGAGAAATTCTACGGAAGTTTTCCCGAATAATCTCCATCGTATCAAGGCTACAGAGCTTTAAGAACGCATCCTTGAAGTCGGAGTTTTTGCTGCTGTTGAACACGAAATCACTGATTTTTTCGCCGTCAAAGAAGTAGAAGCGGAAGAGATTGGGGGGCAGTGTCTGTAAAAGATAGCTCTCAAAATCACTCTTTTCTGTCTCAGAAAGTGTCTCGCCGTCTTTGTACACAGTAAAGGTTTCTGCTATTTTCTTGCCTGCTACCCTCCATGATCTGACAAACGTGTATGTGTGATCGTACTTTCCGTCATCCATCAGCAAGTCAATGACAACTTCTGCCTCACCAATTTTTTGCAGTTTTTCATTGGCATTGATAATTTTCTCTATCTCGGCAAAGTACTTTGCGTTATTGGATTCAAAGCCATATGCAACGCAGCCGTAGAGACATATTTTGATAGCGTTAAACAGTGTCGTTTTACCTGCACCATTTTTGCCGCCGATCAGTACCATTCTTTTAGTAATGTCTGATACATCAAAATCGAAGGCATTTTCGTTGACATATGGACCTATGTTTTTTACTTGTATGCGCTTAATCTTCATGGTTCAATGCTCCCTCGACAGAATTATAGTGCAACCAGCCTTGTCCAATAATGCTGTCAAATGCCTTTTGCATTTTGTTGTTCTTCGTAATGTGCTTATTGGTATCTACAGAAACAATCAACTTCGTAATCAACTCAACCGGGATATCATACTTATCTGCAACATCCCTGATCGCTTGGATCGCCTCATCATCAAATCGCGGAGTTTTATAATCATCCCATGGAAGCTTTTTGCCTTTGACCTTATGGTAGGTTTCAACGAGTGCTCGACATGTAAGGTCGCCTTCCTCGTCCCACATCTTGTCAATTGCTTTCAGTTCAGCTTCTGTAATCAGCTCCATGCCTGTCCTGTTTTCGAGGTCGAGGAGTTTTTCGAGAATGAGGCATCGCGCTTCAAGCGTAAACGGTCCCATTCCAAAGCTTCCGTCTGACTTCTTATAGACAGAACCGTTGCGGCGCTTAGAATCTCGATATTGACTATTCTCCCGCATTCTGAGCAATTCGTTTCTGAATTCTCTAAGCGGAATTAGTTCCGTAGCACCTTTGTTGATGAAGTTCTGTAACGACTTATCCTCTTTCACCATGGTGCAGCACCAGCACCCAAATCTGGAGTTGCCGGTTACCGGAATTTTCTCGCGGTCGACCTCACCCAAAACACTCTTTTCTTCACCAAGGTTTTCGCCCTGGTAAAGACTGAACAAATACTTCATGTCACTTCCCCAAGGACTTCTGCAATCGCCTTTTAAGAGGAATTCCCAGACCAAATCGTTAGGGATTTCAGTGATAGGATTGTAGACATAAGCATTGGGAATGTCATTATGCATATTCAGCAGTTTGCCTTCGATTTCCCGTGCGGTAATGGTCTTCATTCGAGTTAGACTTTCGCCCTTGCGGACGCCGAGAAGAATGATGATTTCGCCGCTCTCCTTGATTCGCTCGTTGACAAACTTATTCATCGGCATGATTTTCAGCCTGTCTGTACACCATCTGAATCCGGGAGGCTCTGGGGTGGGATAGCCCAGGCCAATGACCCGGCTCCAGAATGTCTGTTCCGGCTCCGGGTAGATCACACTGGCTTTGATGTTGAGACGATCTTTTCCCGCTGCTCGGTTGATGTTATCCGAGGATGAGTGCATGTAATTCTTTACGATGGGATTTTCAACCATCGTGTCGGATGTAATGACATGAACGGTTTTGTCAAGCTTAGCGCCAGCATCCTTTAACCGCTTCATGGCTTCATATACAAGACTGACCAGCAAAGTAGAATCTTTGCCACCGCTGTAGCCAATAAGCCACGGACGGCTGTCGTGCTTGTAGACGATCATAATTTCTTTGATAATATCTTCAAATACTTGAAACTTACCTGTATATGGCATTGTGAATTCCCATCCTTACTTTTTTCTGTTATGAGGATCCGGAATATCTCGCCAGCCAATTCCGAGATAATCTAAAACTTTTCCCCAGCCATACGGTGTTCCGTTTTCATCAAGGCAACACCTATTCATCCAAAAATCCCACTCTTTGTAGTTCCGCTCCCGTAGCCGATCGAATCGGTGAGGCCGTTTTTCGAGCTGAATTCCAAATCCACACATCGAGCATCCAGTTCGCTGCTCTCCAGAAGTATACAAACGACCATCTTCATCTTTCAGTATGCTTCCATAAATCTCAGGGACAGGGACCTTTAAATCAAGTGCCAACTGTAATAAATCCTGTCTATTAAAAATTGCAAATGGAGCCGAACGAATGGTACCTTTTCCAAAGTAGTTACAGCCATTCAGCATTAAAGACTTCTCACGTCTTCCGCCTTCGGATGCCATCAACCCTAAATAAGGTACACAATTGTGCTCTTTAGCCCAATCAGAGCACGGTTTTTCTTTGAGGTAATAGCAACACTTCGAGGAGACTTTAAACGGTGCAATTTGATAATTCACGCCTTCTTCTTCATTTTCTAATCCACCGAATTTTTCGAGCCACTTCTGCGCAAGTTTCATTTTTGAATGCTTTTGAAATCCACCATATTCACCAGTTTCGCCTGTAACAATTGCATGCCTTATGGTTTTGTTATTGGGAGTTGGGTTTTGAAGCAATTCAATTTTACGGGCGATTTCCTTGGAGAGTACAGGGAAACCAAATTCTTGGATTAGTTTTTGCTTATTCCATCGCGTACCATCAGCTCTAACTGCTGGTGGTAGTGAGATAACTCCAATCTGTTTGTGGATTTTTTGGATACTAACATCTTCGAGCGAAGAGACTGATACCGCTGGCACATCTATTCCTATTGATTTCAAGAAGAAGAACAGTGTAATACTGTCAAGTCCCCCTACTGAAACATAGCAATCCAAGTCCCTTTTTCCACATTCATTGTAGAATTCCCATGCTCTTATGCGCGCATAATTCACTTTGAATTCATATGGCATACTTTGTTTTACTCGAAAACTGGCAATTTTGCTTCCGGCATCGATGTTATTTGAATTAAATGTATTCTGTTCCATTTGAGTTCTCCAGGATTATCCCATCATAATTCTTTCTTTTTTTGCCTCCTCATCACTGATTGGCAGAGAAAGAAGTCGCTTAATTTGAATGTATGTCAAAAAGATACCCTGTTCATTTCTGTTGATTTTTCCATTAGGTTTAATTGCACGGTTCATCCAACACGCTTCATTATTTCGAAGCCAGTCGATTTTCTTTAATCCCTTCAACGACTTCGCCATGTTAATCTGAGGATTCACGCAATAGAATTCTCCCAAGCGTCCCAGTGCCAAGATAATCAGACCTTGCGTTGTGATATAATCCTCTCGCAAACTTTTTTTACTTAATTCACCACTGTCCATCTCGTTCCACTCACGCATATTAACAACCACGTGATTCCAAAATGTATGAATGAGTTTTTCAGCATTTTCCTGATCATGGATCACCTTACAGATGCGCTTGTTAGCTGTATAGAAGGTGTTAAGTGTAAAGATGTTAGAGGAATATTTGCTAAGGTTGTCTTTCTCCTTGTCAGTATACTTACGTAGGAAGCTGATTGAGTTGACGACATTCTTCGTGATTAGTGCCACAGGATCTTTCGACTCGTATAGTGTGTTTAAGGATTTCGATGTGGTAACAGCATGCTTGTTGAGGTCAGTAAACATCTGCTGGCTCCGTTGAAGTCCCTGGTCTTTATAAAGGACAATCGAAATCGTTTCTTCTTTCAGGCTCTCGTCTTCGGCAATCGCTGCCTCAATAGCCGCCTTTCGATGCTGGCCATCGTTGATCAGGAAGGAAGCGGTCATATCGATTTCCAGAATGCCTGCATTCTCATTGCTGTCAGCAGGGACAAACTTCATGTCACCGTCCACAGATGCGGCCAGAGCAGAAAAAACATATGAATCTCGATTAGACAAGATGTATCCACAGATTTCGGGAATACGAGCTTCGTTGAGCTTTCTTTGGGCGCGATACTCGGCAGGGACATCGCTGCTATCGGTCACAAAAATCTTACTCATTAACCCAAGGGGAACCATACAGATATAGTAATCTTTTCCGGCCTGACAGCCCTTTACAGCGGGAAATTGATATTTCAGCATATAGCACCTCTATTTATACGTAAGTATATACTTAAGTATATATTAAAATTCACCAACAGTCAACACAGTACCGGTAATAAAATGCTGCACACACCAGGTTTTATGGAGAAAGTGACTTTCTTTAAAGATCATGATATTATAAAGCAAGTACAATAAAATGGACAATAATAGTTTCCGCAAGATATGTTGTTACCATGCTGCGCATTTAATGAGAAAGCGCTCTCGGAAATATCCGAGAACGCCTTCGTGTTAAGAACCCCAGTTGATTTTTTTTACAAGCGCCGTTGAAAACTGTAAAAACTCTTCCGGAAATGTTTTAGTAAAATATTCATTTAGGTATGCTCTGGCATCCTCTTCAGTACTGAAGGAATCTATCTCCTTTTCGGTAGGGTAGCGTTGAAAGTACATACGAGGAGATTTGTTTAACAGTCCATAGTATCCTTTGCTATAGCTACATTTAATCTCGTTTTCATGTGTATGGATTTCTGCTACTTTAATAAACAATCCTTCATTAGAAAGGGAACTATTAAGCGGTTGAGGAATAAAAATAAAATTAAATAGAGAATTTCTGTACTTCTGAATCGTTGGTGGATATTTATATGGGAAATCGTATTTTGCGGTTTTGACATGAAGAGTTCCGCATTCTCCTACAATAAAGTGTTCTAAACTATAAACTGTTTTATCTCCAAAAAACTTACAAAGTTCAGCTGCGTTGGAAATACCCATGTTATAATTATCACCGTTCTTCGTTACTTTGAAGAAATTACTAATCGCCGCCAAAGACTTACAACGGATTTGTTGAATTGGGTCATCGTCACTTTCACTATATTTATATGCAGCGAGAACTTTACCTCTGGTCAGTGCATGAGAAGAAATATAGTCATAAAGCCATTTGTTTATCTTGCTTTTCCATTCTTCCAGTCTTACAAAGTTGTAGAAAGTATCACTCTCTTTTTTGTTTGCGAAAACGGTAAACAAGACCGCTGCACAAAAGACGCTATAGACTGACTTGTACTCTTCTTTTGCGTGAGGCTTTCCGTCAAAGTATGTAAGGATATACTTTAACGCTAAAATTTTAGGAATCACCTCTTTTTCCATAAGTATCTTCTTTAGCATCGAATGGCAGTTTTGAATATCTATAGAATCTACCTTTTTAGCGCAAATAAATTTGTCTTTAAACGGAGTAGAAGGTCCCTCGCTTTCAATAATATCCGTCATTATTTCAACGCATTTATTGAGTCTGGAGAGTACATTTTGCAAATAGTCCCGATCTCGTATGGCTTCAATTAAATGGCTACCTTCGTAATATTTCGTACTTCCACTTTCAAATCCGGATGTGAGACAAAAGTTTTCACCAAACTTGAGTGTACTATACTCGCAATCTCCCTCGCGAGGAAGATATAAGTCACAATAGAAAAAGTGTTCATACAACTTCATCAGAGGATATCTTTTCTCTTCCGAGCTCTGCGTGACGCCATTTAAGCGTAATACATCACGCTTATTCTTTTGCCAAAGAGAACGTGTGAGTTCGCGGCTATCCTGACTAAAAAGATAACCTTTGAAAATATCTTCAGTATCCAAACGAATGCCTTTAAGATTTACATCCAGAAAATACTGGATGCTGGTATTTACATCGTTAGAATAGCTGGCAATTATATTGAACTCAGATTTGCACAAGTTATCAAAAAGCCCCTGGGCTTTATGCCGGTCAGCTAACAACTCGGAAGAAGATATCGTGTTCCATAGTTTTTGAATACGAGGGAGTTGAAGATAATCATCGCTTTTAAGAATAGCGTTCCAAGCATCGGATGTAATTGCTTCCTGATCAAAGGCCTTTTCTAAGAGTGTCTGGAAGCCTGTAAACCCCTCATTGCGAAGAGGGCACAGATCTGGCGTCGATATCTTGGTCCCAAACTTTTTCTTTATACAGGAAACAATCAACATAAGTACAGTTGTACGTTGTTGACCATCAATAATTTCACAAGTGTGGTCAGATTTAATCGTTAATATTATATTTCCCAAAAACTTGCTGCTGCGAGACAAATCGTACAAAAGCATTTTAAGATTGTTGTCATCCCATCTAACCTCTCTCTGAAAAGCAGGGATAGAATACTTCCTATCTGCCTCGAGGCAAATGATTTGCTGTTGGGGATCATTAGGCTTTACGGATAAGCACACTTGTGTTTTCGACAAAAAATCACTCAGATTAGTAATTGTTCCAACAATTTCCGCCATAATAAAGCTCCTATCTCTATATCCGGATTAGGCGAATGATTTAAAAGTTAAAATATTCGGTATCGAGTTTATATAATTTGAAAGTTTGTGCCGCTGCCACGCCAACCTCATACTTAACAAGAAGATCTGCAAGTAAATTGCCATCTATTAATTTGATATTTTTTTGCTGTTGCTTCTCGATGAATTGTATTGCAGATCTCGTAAAAGACGATGTTGTAATAAAAACACCTTTGTTAATATGTTCCATGGCGCCAATAAAGGCCTGTAAATCATGCCGGGTAACCTTATTACCATTAGCAAAACGTTTAGCCTGGATATATATCAAATCCAAGCTGAGCTTATCTTCACTAATTATTCCATCAATTCCGCCATCATGTGGTTTTCCTGTAACAATACCCGAATTTTTATCATATCCATACCCCATCTTTAAAAGCAAGTCAACCACAAGATGTTCAAAGAACTCTGGGGAATTGTTTAGAACAGAATCAAATACTTGTTGTCGTATATTTTGTAAATGCTCCTGCAGCGCAGCTTTGATTTTTTCTTCCGGTAACAGTTCAGAAATATCTGTAGTTTTGGGAGCAGTAATAATAGTGGCTGTATTTTCTGTCGAAATCAAACGGAATTTGATCTTTTTTCCTTCATAACCCGCAATTTCAAAGAATTTTATCGGGTAAGCAGTCGGAAAATCCAGACCGATACACCGACGGCGAAGTTGAGCATTGACAACACCAACAGGATTCTCTGCTCCAAAAGAATACAATCCCTGACGAATAATCTCATCATATATTTGTTTTGAGGTCAAACCATCATTATTTTGTTGTAAAACACACTTAATAGATTCTACGATAGTCATCTCATCACCCCCGGCTCCGCTTTATTTGATGGTTGCTTTTCATCCGGCACAATTTCTATAATATCCTCAATTCCACAATCCAACGCGGCACAAATCTTCACGAGTATCTCTGTGGTAACATGCCCGTTCCGCCCCATCTTGGTGACAGATGCTGGGCTAATACCTGCCTTTTCACACAGGTCCTTTTTCTTCATGTCCTTATCGATGAGCAGCTTCCAGAGTTTTTTATAACTCACAGACATAAAATATCTCCTCCGTACCGATATACAAAAAATGCTCTGCCGCTTGGCAGAGCATTCGGTCTATTGCAGCCATACTGCCAAGGCCTATTCCAACACTTGACAGCGTTGTTTATAATGGTAGCACATTTGGGCAGGAAAAGCAAGAAAATGATAAATCCGCACGAATTCAGGCTCTATTGGATTTCTTTTCGAGCTGCAAAAGAAACGGTTGAACCTCCGGGCAGTCAGAGCTACAATGCCAACACCTCATAGCGAGGACAAACTGATTGGAGGTCAAATGATGAATTATGAAGTAAACCCGTTTCAGGACTACGAATCGATCACCATTGATGAACTGAAAGAGCGAACCAGTAGTCTATTGAATCTGGTAACGGAGGGACAGCGACCGCTGCGCGTATGCATGAATAATGGCAAGGAGTTTCTGCTGTTCCCTCAGGACCTGCTCGCCCCCATCTGCGACTCTGACTTTCGCTTGATCCTGCTGTCGGCAATGCGGTATGCGATGGGCAGGAATACTTGTATGCCCATGGTAGTCGCTGATTATATTAAGCGTCACATTCAGCTTCTGGATGATAAGTTTCTCGTACTGGCTGCCGATAAGATTAGGCGGCATCTTGAAGATTACGCAGAACACGAGCCGAATCCGAATCTTTGGCATGACCTTTTAGGTGCACTTGAGACAGAGCAGAGAGAGCGTGCCACTCGTAAGGCAAGAAAAATCAGACTGTGCCCAGCCTGCGGGAAGCCCTTGGAGGTCATGAGCATTGCCGACAACCAGCATTCACCAGGCGGATTTGATGTAATTGCCCACTGCCGTAACTGTCTTTCTGATTATGAATGGTTCTGTGATAAGGATGGCGGTGTCTCAGATATGAAGCAGTATTTCTTCGGGTAAGGCGAATGTACATTTCGGCAGGAGACTTTGGGTGTATTCCTTGTCTATAGCGGCTCAACCGTTGAACTATGCGCCAACTTCCGTAAAGAGACCAAAAGGGCCGCACCTGCTCGTATGAACAGGCGCGGCCCTCTAAAAAGTTGCGCGTATTGAAGGGAATCTAATTCAGCCTGAAATAGCAGGTATTTTTTCCTCTTCCTTCTTTTTTCAACTCACCGGCTGCGACCAGCTTGCGGAGGGCACCCTCAATGGAACTGTCGCTGAGCGTCGGACAAAGCTCGCGGATGTCCTGCTTATTGAATCGCCCGATTCTATTCTTGCTTGCTCTGCGCACCATTTCCAGTGCGGGCAGCTTGGTTTCCACAAGCGCCACGCGATCCTCGAAGTCCTTATAGGCCGCAAGAATCGTTCCGAGCAGGTACTTGATGAAAGGAATTACATCCTCCGTGCCTTCGTGCCAGCCGGTTTGCGCCTGTGCAAGTGCGTCGTAGTACAGATCCTTGTTTTTGGCGATTTTGGCTTCCAAGGAGATATACTTGCCGACATAAAAACCGTTTCGGTACAAAAGCAGCGTCGTGAGCAATCGGCTCATTCTTCCGTTGCCGTCATTGAAGGGGTGGATGCACAAAAAGTCATGGATGAAAACCGGGATTGCAATCAACGGCTCCAGTTCCATATTTCCAATCACACGGTTGTATTCCTCGCAGATTCTGTCCAGCGCTTCCGCCGTTTCATAAGGGGCAAGCGGTGTGAACAGCGTTTCCACATGGCTGTCCGGATAGGTAGCGGTGATATAATTCTGCGTGATTTTTGTGCGGCCCGCAAGCGGGTTATTCATGTGGCTGTAGAGGATTTTGTGAAGCTGCAGGATGTAGTTCTGCGTGATTGGTATCGCGTCAAAGCTCTCGTGAATGATACTCAGCACATCGCGGTAACCGGCGATCTCCTGCTCATCCCGGTTCCTCGGCGTGGCTTTCTCCTTGACAAGCTGCCGGATTCGGGTACTCGTGGTGACGATGCCCTCGATGGCATTCGATGCCTCGGTGCTCTGTATCTTGGCAATCTCCACGAGCTTTTCGAGTTCCTCCGGGCGCTGCTTCAAATACAGTTCCTGCTTTCCAGCTTCCTTGTATATGGCTGCAATCAGGCCAAGAACATCCGAGTCCCACTTCTGTTCCTTAATTGCAGAGTAATTGAAGGTTCTCATTCCCTCACCTCCATTTGTTTTCCCTTAAATAATAACGCAAAATAAGGGAATAGTCAATGGGCTGTGCTATAAATCCCTTACTATTATACCTGTATTAAGGGATTTATACTCAGGGAGCAAGAAAAGTACCTCTGCCTATCTTCCCGCCTATTCTTTGTCTATAGCGATGCAATTTCTGCGCCTCTTATCCTTGCACAAAGGACTTGCTTAACCTTTCCAGCAGAGGTAAAATACAGCAAACTGAAGTGTCGATTCACTCGTCTGTAGCACTTTGGCAAACCATAAAAACCGCTTTCTATCCCCTGTCGCGAGGGTGTTCAGAAAGCGGTTTTTGACCACATGTTTGACTACAAATAGACGTGGAACATGCGGAAACAGTGGAGGTAAGAGTTGCGAAGAGCGTACATAATAAAACAAAAACGGCTATAAAGCACCGGAAAAAGTAGAAAAATTTTTATTCAAAAGTTTGGGATCAAGAGACCGGGCGTTCTC
>ERZ791716.829-NODE-829-length-16616-cov-3.328603_pt1 | contig 16616 bp, 14 predicted proteins | sample MGYA00510049_ERZ791716 | MGnify/ENA primary metagenome ERZ791716 (study PRJEB30046, sample SAMN00715135) | human gut metagenome | study: EMG produced TPA metagenomics assembly of the A metagenome-wide association study of gut microbiota in type 2... | reverse complement strand
ACACCCCATTTCCTAAACAGTATACCATACTGTCTAACAAATGGGGTGCAGTTCATTCCTGCACAGACGGCCTTATATTACTTCTATAATAGAGTTAGCGGATCTCGATGCCCAGCTTGAACTTCAGGTTGCCGAGGATCTTCTTGACCACGCGCTCCACTTCCTCAGCGGAAACTTCCTTTTTCGGGTCGGACAGAGACAGGGTGAATGCCATGCTCTTTTTGCCCTCGCCGAGATTTGCGCCGCGGTAGATATCGAACAGCTTGATCTCACCCACCAGAGGGCTGGCCTTCTTGATGGTCTCCTCGATCTCGCCGCAGGTGGTCTTTTCGTCGCAGACCAATGCCAGATCACGCTTGACAGCAGCGTAGGGACTGAGCGGCTGATAGCGCAGCTCACCGTCCACGCAGGACATCAGAGCCTCGTAGTCCAGCTCACCCAGATAGATATTCTGGCTGTCCTTCTGATCCTTTGCAATTTCCAGCTCGCCGTTGATCTCGTTGGACAGCTTGCCGAACACGCCCAGACGCTTGTCACCGCAGTAAACAGCGGCGCTGATGCCGGGGTGCAGCCACGGGGTCGTCTCACGCTTATAATCAAAGCTCAGGCCAAAGCCGGCTGCCAGTGCTTCCAGTGCACCCTTGACCGTGAAGAAATCTTCTTCGGGGCCGAATGCACCGATGCACAGGGTCTGGCGCTCGTGCGGATGCTCATTGATGGGCAGTTCCTTGGCAAGATACACCGGTGCCATCTCGAACAGACGGCCCTCCGTGTTGCCCTTCTTGAGGTTGTCCACGATGACGTTCAGCATGGAGGGAGCCAGCAGGGTGCGCATGATGGACAAATTCTCGCTGATGGGGTTCAGGATGCGGATGGCCTTGCGGGCTTCATCATCCGCCGGGATGTGCAGCATATCCAACTCGGCGTTGGAGTAGAAGGCCAGCGTGGATGCCTCGTAGAAGCCCTGCGCAGCCAGCAGACGCTTGGTCTTGAGCTGCTGCTTCTGGTCGTAGTTCAGGCCGCCGTTGGTCACGGCTGCGGTGTTCAGGAAGGTGGGCACGATGTGGTCGTAGCCGTACTCACGGATGACCTCCTCGGCCAGATCCGGGAAGCTCTCCACGTCCTCGCGGTACAGGGGCGCGGACACGTCCCAGCTGCCATCGGCCTGCACATCCACCGTGAACTCCAGACGCTGCAGAATGTCGATCATGGTCTGATCCGGCACGGTGATGCCCAGCACGCCGCAGATCTTAGCCGGGGTGGTAACGATGTGCTTGCGCTCCAGCGGGCGGCCATCGGTCAGGTCATATTCCAGTGTGGTGATGTCGCCGCAGTCCAGCTCTTGGATCAGGTGCAGGGCACGGGCAAGGCCCAGTTCGGGAGAGTGACGGTCCACGCCCTTCTCGTAGCGGGCAGAAGAGTCGCTGTTCTGGCCCAGAGCGCGGCTGGTCTTACGCACGCAGTCACGGGCGAAGGTGGCGCACTCAAACAGCAGGCTGGTGGTGTTCTCATCCATGCCGGAGTTTGCGCCGCCCATGATGCCGGCAAGTGCCACCGGCTTTTCGGCATCACAGATGACCAGATTGTTGGGGTTCAGAGTGAACTCCTTCTCATCCAGCGTGACGATCTTTTCGCCCTCGTGGGCGCGGCGCACATCAATGGTGCGGCCGGCGACCTTGTTCAGGTCAAAGGCGTGCATGGGCTGACCCATTTCCAGCAGGGTGTGGTTGGTGATATCCACCACGTTGCTGATGGAGCGCAGGCCGCACAGAGCCAGATGGCGCTTCATCCAGCGGGGAGACTCGCCCATGCGGATGTTGCGCACATAGTGTGCCATATAGCGGGGGCACAGGTCCGGAGCCTCCACCTTGACGGTGATGGGCGCATCCGGCTCGCAGACGGCCTTGTAGTCCATGGCGGGCATGTGCAGGGGCTTGCCCAGAATGGCAGCGACCTCGCGGGCAATGCCCAGCACGGACTGGCAGTCCGGGCGGTTGGCGGTGATGGAGATGTCGAAGATGTAGTCATCCAGACCCACCACCGGGGCGATGGCGGTGCCGGGGACAGAGTCCTCGGGCAGGATGAGCAGGCCGTAGACCTCAGAGCCCGGGAACAGGTCATCGTTCAGGCCCAGCTCTTCGCCGGAGCACAGCATACCGTTGGACTCCACGCCCTGCATCTTGCGGGCCTTGATCTTGATGCCGCCGGGCAGGGTGGAGCCATCCAGAGCAGCGGGCACGCAGTCGCCCAGCTTCATGTTGGCGGCACCGGTGCTGATGCGGATGTCGTGGCCGTAGTCGCCGCAGTCCACCACACACTTGGTCAGGTGGGTGCCCTCCTGCTTTTCCATCTCCACGATCTTGCCGACGACCACCTTGCTGATGCCGGCATCCAGCGGGATCAGCTCTTCGACCTCAAAGCCGCAGGAGAAGAGCTTTTCCTCCAGTTCCTGCGCAGTAACGTCAATATCTACAAATTCTTTTAACCAGCTGAAAGGTACTTTCATTGTCTCTTCTCTCCCCTCTTATTCGTGGAACTGCTTGAGGAACTGCAGGTTGTTCTCGAACATCAGGCCGATGTTGTTGATGCCATACTTCAGCATGGCGATACGCTCGATGCCGATGCCGAAGGCGAAGCCGGAATACTCGTCCGGGTCGATATTGCAGTTCTCCAGCACCTTGCGGTTGACGACGCCGCCGCCCAGCACCTCGATCCAGCCGGTGTGCTTGCACAGGGGGCAGCCCTTGCCGTGGCACTCGAAGCAGCTCACGTCCACCTCCACGCTGGGCTCGGTGAACGGGAAGTAGGAGGGACGCAGGCGGGTGCGGGTGTCGGCGCCGAACAGCTTCTGCACGAAGGTGTTCAGCGCGCCCTGCAGGTCGCCCAGCGTGATGCCCTTATCCACCACCAGACCTTCCATCTGGTGGAACATGGGGCTGTGGGTAGCGTCCGAGTCGGAGCGGAACACACGGCCGGGCATCAGGATCTTGATGGGCGGCTTCTGAACGTCCATGGTGCGGATCTGGCCGCCGGAAGTCTGGGTACGCAACAGGAACTCCTCCGACAGGTAGAAGGTGTCCTGCATGTCGCGTGCCGGGTGATCCTTGGGCACGTTCAGGCGGGTAAAGTTGTGGTCATCGTCCTCGATCTCCGGGAAGGTGCCCACCGAAAAGCCCATGCCGGAGAACACGTCGATGATCTGGTTGGTGATCAGGGTCAGCGGGTGCAGACCTCCCACAGAGCGGGTCTTGGCGGGCAGGGTGATATCCACCGTCTCCGCAGCATTGCGGGCAGCAAGCTCTGCCTGCTTCACCTGTTCTGCAGCAGCGTCGTAATCTGCCTGCACCTTTGCCTTGAATTCATTGATGATCTTGCCCATAGCGGGGCGCTCTTACGGCGCAACGGTGCGCAGGTTCTTCATCAGGGCAGGGATCTTGCCGTTTTTGCTGAGGTACTCCTGCCAGAAGGAGGCCAGCGTTTCCTTGCCGGACACCTGACCAAGGCTTTCAGCGGCCTGTTTTGCCAGCTCGTCGATCATTGCTTGCATGGATGTTCTCTCCTTTATTCTTCGTGTTGATGAGCGGAGTGCAACAAAAAAGCTCCGTCCCCTGCCCGATTTCTCAGGCAAAAGGGACGAAGCTGTTGATTCTTAGCTCCGCGGTACCACCCGGTTTCCACCCGTGCACAGATGCCGGGCGGCTCTCAGAACGCCGTAACGGGGCGTGGCCGTTCTGTACTACTGCTGTTTCGCACAGACCGCTCAGGAGCGAACTTCAGCACAGATACACCCGGAAGCCCTCTCAGCCGGTGAAGCTTCTCTCTTTGCCGTGTACGCCATGCCTACTCTCTCCGTCGCTGCGTTTGGGAGTATTCAGGTTTTATAACCAAGAGTTATGTTACCACATTTTGCGGCGGTTTGCAAGGGCCGTGTAGTCACTTTCCGCAAAAATCGCGTTCGGTGGAGTTTTTTCACAAAGCCGCAGCCATTATGAATCGTTTATGTCATCCATTATGAGCTGAAACAATTCTCCCAGGTCGATCAGTGGCGCAAACTCTTTATCAACTTTGTAATCATCTGAAATTTTTACCACGACCACACCGTCGATCTGCTGGATATATCCTTCCTGCGGATAGACCGGCATCTGTTCCAGCTCTGTTCTGCTGTACAGTTCCCCATACTGTTCCACCGAGCAATGCTTGAGTTTTGCCGGAGTAATATCCCTGAAAACCGCTTTCCAAGACGCTCTGGCCGAGTAATCGTTCAGCCAGAAGCGGCCCATCTGCGCATACGGATTTGCATAGAGGTAATACTCCCTCTTCATAAAACTGGAGTTCGAGCTGGGTCTGCCCACAAACAGTACCGGCAGCTGCTCGTTATCGTCAAAATATCCGCTGCTCATCAGGTCGTCCGCGATGTGATCCGACATGCTCTTGAGTGTTTTTCTTCCCTCATACATAGCTTCCTGATCGATCACAGCAGAGCAGACATTGCCATAGACGACCAAAACCGCAAGTACTACAGCCCCTGTCCGGGCAGCACGTACATACTTTTTTACCATAGGCTGATTTGTGCGCGTCCCTTCAAGCAGCAGCAGACATACCGGCACGAACAGATTCAATCCTTCGCCCATCTGCAAAAGCCAGACCGCCTCGCTTGTGATCAGCATGATGGCATTGCACATGATGGGCAAAACGATCAGCGCTGCCACTCCCAGAAGGATATATTCCCAATTTTTCCGGCGAAGCATTTTTCTGAAGCGGTTCAGCAGTCCGATGCTCAGCGCCAGAAATACCAAAACGAAAAAGCCCACCGGCTGCAGAATGTTATGCCGATAGTAATTCTGAAAAAAGTAAGCTCCAAACAGTTGGTAGGTCTCTGCAATGGCATTGGGCAGATTTTTCAGTATAGAAAGTACCGAAACATCCGCTCCTCCATTATAACTTGCCATCTGCCATCCACATGCCCATACGATCAGCTTTGTGAGCAGGAAATACAAAACCATTCCTGCAGCTGCGCTGCAAAGACTTCTTCCAATGTGGGCATGGATCTTTTCTCTGTCCACATTGCGGAACAGAAGCAGCAGAAGATATGCCAGCAGGAGCAGACAAAAGTTATCAAGGCTCGTCTGATAGCATGCAAGGCTCATGACCAGAAGCAGTGCTCCCTGTACGACCGCTTTTCTAAAATCTGCGGCACGAACCACACGCTCTGCCGCCAGAACAGAAAACAAAAATGAGCAGCCAAACACCGGCGACTGAAACCGATATGACAGCTGTATTCCAGTGACCGTGCTGGCCAGAACAGCCATACCCGCCAGATAGGTCACGACAGAATCCTTCTCTGTAAAAAACTTCCGAAGCAGGGTAACAGCCAGCGCCGACATGGAAAGCGTCAGCAATGAATTGAAAGGTTCTGTCTGGATGCCAAACCGCAGCGCATCGATCACTGGCCAGAGCCATCGGCCCGTGACTACCTGCCAATAGCCGCCGAAGAACCATGTATTGTTCCACAATCCGTCAAATGTATTGGTCAGCCGCTGGCTGATCAGCAGGAAAAACACTACCGCCGAAAACAGCAGCATCACCAGAAAATATCTTAGATCCGATATATCCAGCCCAAGGTCGTCTGGTTTCTGTACATCGATTTTTTCTTTCATCGTTATTTTCTCCATCTGTCCTGTTTTATGTTCTCAGGCTCATTTGTTATTCATCGATCAGATAATCCTCTGAAATTTTGATCACATATACGCCGTCCATTTCCTGCATGGAGCCTTTCTCAGGGAATGTCGGCATTCGTTTGATTTCTTCTGTCCGGATCAGTTCGTCATATACCTCATCACTGCACAGCTCCAACTGCATCGGTGTGAGGTCACGAAACACCGCATTCCATGAATAGCGCATTGTGGCGGCATTTTCTTTTTCGAAAAGGCCCACCTGTGCGTAGTCGTTCGCATCCCAATAGATGACGTGTGTCCGGAACAGCGGGCTTGCACTGGGGCGGCCTACCAGCATCACTGGCAGTTTTTCCGGCAAATCATAATAGCCCTCTGCCACCAGCTCACCGGCCACAAGGTCCGCGATTTGTTTTGTTGCCTTGCGTCCCTCATACATCGCCTGCTGATCGATAGCCGACATGAAGACACTGCCATAAAGAATGCCTGCAGCAGCCAGCAGAAGCGCAGCCTTTTCCACCTTGCCAGCTTTGTTTTTGCCTGAGGTTTCTGTGTTAGATGCAGGCTGGGCAGAATCTAACAGCCAGAAGCATACCGGAAAGAGCAGCGCAGTTCCTCCGGCCATTGGGATATAAAACGTCGCCTGTGATGCTGCCAGCAGAAAGATCACGCTGGCAAGCGGCATCACCAGCACCGCAGCCACTGCGTAAAACGCCGTTTCTGCATCCTTTCTGCGCAGAACAACTGCCAACCGACGTACAAGCGCTGCACCCACGACAAGGAACGCCAGCGCATACAGTACCCCAAAGCTCTGCAGCACATTATGGCGTACTGTATCACCAAAGAAGTAGTCCCAGAATTGGGCATAGCATTTTACAATACTCTGCGGCAGGCTTTTCAGCATATTCAGCGGCGAGGTAGAAGCTCCGCCTTGATAATTCGTCATTGCAACACCTGAAATCTTCAGAATAATCTGCAATATTCCCCAGTACAGCGCCGCGCCGCACACTGCACTGCCCAGACATTTTGCGATATAGTACCGGAGCTTTATCCCTTCTTCACCTCGGAACAACAGCACCAGAAACCATGCCAGCAGCACCATGCAGAAGCAAGCAAGGTCTGTCTGATAGAGTCCAAGACTCAACGCAAGTAAAAATGCTCCCTGCGCAACGCCTGCCGCAATGCTGCGGCTTCTGATCACACAGACCGCTGCCAGCACCGACAAATAAAATGCCAAACCAAACTCGACCGATTGATGTGCAAACGAGAGGTAACAACCGATCACGGTATTAGCCAAATAGCACAATCCTGCGAGCCAGTCAAGGCAAGATGTCCTCCCCTCGTGCACAGTTTTAAAGGTCATATGAAGTTGTGTAACGCCAAGAGAAACCAGCACCAAGCACACCACCGCATTGATGGGTTCTAGCTGCAGACTGAAACGCAGAAAACTGGTCACCAGCCAGAACCATCGCCCATTGGAAAGCTCCCATGCTCCCGCCATGTACTCAGCCGTTGTCCACAGACCATCCACTGTGTTCGTCAGCTTCAAGCTGATCAGCGGAAAATAGACCATCACCGCAAAGCCCAGCATCACACAGAAATATTTCTTATCCAACTCCCGCAGCCAGTGTCTGATATCTGCTTTTATTTTTACAGACATGATATTCCTCCATCCATAAACTTCTGCTTTTCAGTATATCAAACTCTTCCACATGGTTCAATAAAAAAATCCCCTGCCGGGCAGTCGGCAGAGGATCTTGCGTTTTTTTCCAGAGTGCTTTATTTTGCCACGATTTCTGCAGCCAGTGCATCCATCTGCGCTTCGGCAGCAGCATTGGCAGCACTGCGGATGGTGACCACAGTATCACACACGGTGATGTTCTTCATGCTTTCCAGCTCGGCGCGCATGAGCTTTGCGGCCATGGGTGCCCATGTGCCATTCTCCATCAGACCCACCGTGCGGTTCTGGAAGTTCTTGGTCTTGAGGTGGGTCAGCAGATTTTCCATCGGCGGGAAGAGGAAGCCGTCGTAGGTGGCGCAGGCCAGCACGATCTTTCCGCAGCGGAAGGCTTCGGTGACGGCATAGGACACATCCGTGCGGGTCAGGTCCACCTCCACGACCTTTGCGCCCTTTGCACGCAGCTTTTCGGCCATGAGGTGGGCTGCTGCACGGGTGTGGCCGTGGATGGAAGCACTTGCCACAAGGATCTTTTCCGGCTCCTCGGGCTTGTAGCTGGACCAGATGTCGTAGTAGTTCAGGTACTTGCCCAGATCTCCGGTCAGCACCGGGCCGTGCAGCGGGCAAATGGTCTGGATGTCCAGAGCCGCGGCCTTTTTCAGCAGCGCCTGCACCTGCGGGCCGTATTTCCCCACGATGTTCAGGTAGTAGCGGCGGGCTTCGCTGGCCCAGTCGGCCTTTTCGTCAAACTTTGCCACAGCGCCAAAGCGACCGAAGCCATCCGCGGAGAACAGCACCTTTTCGGTAGATTCATAGCTGACCATGACCTCCGGCCAGTGCACCATGGGGGCAAACACAAAGGTCAGGGTATGTGCACCGAGAGAAAGGCTCTCGCCGTCCTTCACCACTACACGGCGCTCCTTTGCCACAGCATCAGCGCCAAAGAACTGGTCCATATACAAAAAGGTCTTGGCGTTGCCCACCACCTGCATCTCAGGGTAGAGTGCCGCCAGCTTTGCAATGTTGGCACCGTGGTCCGGCTCCATGTGGGAGACTACCAGATAATCCGGCTTACGGCCTGCCAGAGCTTCGGACAGGTTTTCCAGCCACGGCTCGGTAGCGCGGGCATCCACCGTATCCAGAACGGCGGTCTTTTCGTCCAGAATGACATAGGAATTATAGCTCACGCCGGTGGGCACCGGATACTGGCTCTCGAACAGGTCAATGGTGGTATCATCCACGCCCACACCCAAAATGGCTTCACTGATCTTCTTCATGCTCATAGCTTTCCGTCTCCTTTTTATGATATGCCGCAGAACGCAGCAATTATTTCTAAGAATATTTCCTATTATAGCACATTGTTATAAATTTCGCAAGAGATATTATTCTTCTCCATTTTCCGGCAGCTTTGCCGCTACCGGCCTGCCCGGCTCAGCATCCAGTTCCAGCAGAGCGGCAGCAGCGCTTTCGTCCATGGTCTGCACCGCGCGCAGCTTGCGGCTGATGGCACGGCTGCGCACGCCAATCAGATTATCCAGCTCTTCGTCGGTCTGGCGCAGGCGCTGCTGCATCTTGGAAAGCCCCTGCCCGAACTTGTCGAACTCCGTCTTCACCGCGCCCAGCAGCTGCCAGACCTCGCCGGAGCGCTTCTGGATGGCGAGGGTCTTGAAGCCCATCTGCAGGCTGTTCAGCAGGGCCGCCATGGTGCTGGGGCCGGCCACGTTCACCTGATAGTCCCGCTGCAGCACTTCCAGCAGGCCCGCGTTCACCACCTCGGCATACAAACCCTCGAAGGGCAGGAACAGGATACCGAAGGCCGTGGTGTAGGGCGGCTCCACATATTTTTCCCGGATGTCCTTGGCCTCGGCCCGCAGCACCAGTTCCAGTGCATGGCGGGCGTTTTCCACAGCCTGCGCATCGCCGGATGCCTGCGCATCCTGCAGGTGGGCGTAGGTATCGCCGGGGAACTTGGAGTCGATGGGCAGCCAGACCGTGCCGCCGTCCGCGCCGGGCATCCGGATGGCGTACTCCACCCGCTGGGTGCTGCCCGGAATGGTGGCCACGTTGGTGTCGTACTGTTCCGGGGCAAGGATTTCTTCCAGAATGGCTCCCAGCTGGATCTCGCCCAGAATACCGCGGGTCTTCACACCGGAAAGCACCTGTTTCAGCCCGCCCACATCAGCGGCAAGGTTCTGCATTTCGCCAAGACCCTTGTACACCTGTTCCAGTTGGTCGTTCACCGCCTTGAAGCTTTCGGTCACCCGCTTCTGTAACGCATCCTGCAGCTGTTCGTCCACAGTATGGCGGATCTCGTCCAGCTTCTGGGCGTTCTGGGCCTGCAGGGCAGTCATGCCCTCGGCAAGGGTGCGGCGCATCTCTTCCAGCTTGCGGGCGTTGGAGGCTTCCAGCCCCTGCAGGCGCTGTTCCATGGTCTGCTGCTGGGTACCCTGCCCTGCGGCAAGGGCGGTGCTCATGCTCTGCACCGAAGCCTGCAGTGTTTCACTGATGTGGCCCATAGCGGCAAGGTTCTGCTGCGCCATCTCTGCCAGCTTCGCGTCCATCTGGCGGTTCTGCGCTTCCAGCTGCTGACGCAGCCATTCCTTCCGTTCTGCATCGTCCCGGTTTGCGGCAGGCTTTGCCGAGCGGTACAGCAGCAGGGCCATCATCAGGCAGAGGGCCACCAGAAGCACCGTGTAAAGAAACGCTAAAAATTCCATAATGTCTCCTATTGCAAAATCCGGGCTGTGCAGCTGCAAAGCCCGGATCTGCGTACTTTATATTATTTTGTCTGTTCTTCCCAGAAGGCAGCGGCTTCGTCCAGCCAGCCATCCGCAGCCGTGCCGCGGCCAAGGCTGATGCCATGGGCTGCGTGGTCATATACCACTTCTTTGTAAGGTACGCCATGCGCGGCCAGTGCCTTGCTGAGGGCCGGCCCCTGCAGCGGCCAGCACAGCAGGTTCAAGGTCAGGTCATCCCTGCCATACCAGAAGTACACCGGCGGATAGTCCTCTGTGATCAGGTCGGCAAGGCTGTATTCATAGTAGAACCGGCCGCACACAAAGGGGTCTGTGCCCACACGGTAGATCGGTGTGGTCTCGGCAAACTGCACGATGGGATACGCCAGGATCACTGCGCCGGGCTTGGGCAGGCCATAGTTTTTATAGCCCAGAGCGTCCGATGCAAACAGGCCAGCCAGATGTCCGCCGGAAGAATAGCCGATCAGTGCGTAGCTTTCCGTCTGCACACCGAACTGCTGTGCGTGGCCGGTGATGTACTTCACCGCCCGTGCAATGTCCTCCATGGGGCCGTTGTTGTCGTTATCCGGGTAGGCGCGGTAGCGCATCACGAACACCGCATAGCCTTTCTGGTGCAGCTGGTAAGCTGTGGAGATGCACTCCTTTAACTCTGCCGTGCGGTTGAAGATGTTGCCGGAGAGCACCAGCGCATACTTTGCATCCGGCGTGCTGGCCGGGTAGTAATAGAACTCCACATTGTTGCGGGAGCTGTCCTCGGCGATCTCCTGCTCCGAGTAGAGCTTATAGGCGATCTGTACGCCCGCATTGTAATTGCGGATAAGCAGGTTCAGACCATCGGCACAATCCTGTGCCACATAGCTGCTCACATATTTTTCCAGCGTCTGGTCATTGCACCAGTCCTCAGTGCCGGGCAGGTTCTGCTCCTTGGAATAGGTCCAAACGCCTGCGCCAAGGATGCTGGGGTTCGAGCGGATCTCGCCCATGGTGGTCTGCGGCGTGATATCCGGCTCACCATACTCTGCTGCAAATGCGGGCAGCGCCATCATCAGCAGCAGACAGATACAGGCTGCTGCGGTGCACATCCTGTGTTTCAACTCAACATCTCCTTTTCAGCCGACCTGTTCCTCCCAGAAGGCAACTGCTTCATTCAGCCAGCCCTCTGCATCGGTGCCCTTGCCTGCGGCCACTGCATGGGGAGCATCATCATACACATGGTAGATATGCGTCACATGGTTGCGGGCCAGTGCCTTTTCCAGCACAGGCCCCTGCGCCGACCAGCACATGGTCATAAGGGTCATGTCGTTTTTGCCGTACCAGTGATAGGTAGGCGGGTAATCCGGTGTGATGTAATCAGACAATGTCATTTTATAATACCGCTGCTTGCACACGCCGGGGTCCAGCAGGATATTATAGACCGGTTTGAACTCCGGAAAGGTGTTTACCGGGTAGCCCAGCAGCATGGCACCGGGCTTTGGCAGGCCGTAATTTTTGTAGCCCACCGCGTCGGTGCCGAACAGTCCGGCGATCTGCCCGCCTGAGGAATAGCTTACAATGGCATAATCCTCCGCCTGCACGCCAAACTGTCCAGCATGTTCCGTGATGTACTGCACCGCGCGGACCACATCCTGCAATGGCGCATTGTTGGAAGCCTTCATGCCGATGCGATAGCGCAGCACGAACACCGGATAGCCCATTTCGTGCAGGTTCCATGCAGTGGAAATGCCCTCGCGGATCTCCGCACTGACCACGATCGCATTGCCGCCGATCACCAGCGCATATTTCTGGTTTGCCTGCGCCCCTTCTGCCGGCAGATAATACAGTTCCACACCGTCCCGGCTGGTATCCTGCGCGATTTCCTCCGCCGTATAAAGCGGGAAGGTCACCCGCTGCCCAGCGTTATAGGTGCGGATCAGATAGTTCAGTCCATCCGCTGCATCTTGTGCCGTCCAGTGATTGGAAAGGCAGCTCAGCGGCTGCGCGTCCCAGTACATCCGGTCCAGCACACGGTCCTGATCCAGCGAGTAGGTGTAGATGCCCGCACCCACAATGCCGGGGTTGGAGCGGATCTCTGCCATTTTGGTGTGCGGTGTGATGTTGGCCTGACCAAGCTCCTCCGCAAACGCCGGCTGTGCCAGCAGGATCATCAGGCCAATACCAAACATCACCGTGCTCAATCGTTTTCTCACAGCAATCCCCCGTTTATCTCTTTATTTGCACTGTTTTTCCCAGAATTCCGTTGCCTGCCGGATCCAGCCGTCCGCATCGGTGTGGCGGCCCGGACCAATGGCGTGGGGTGCGTTCTCGTACACATGGCACTCATAAACAGCCCCGCTCTCCCGGAGCCTGCGCTCCAGCAGCGGCCCCTGCTGGGAGTAGCACATGCGCTGCATATAAAGATCATTTTTGCCGTAGAAGAAATAGGTAGGGGTAAAGTTTTCGTTCACCACATCCGAAATATCGGTCCAGTAGTAGCGCCAGCCAAACACCAGCGGGTCAATGGCCAGCTGATACAACGGCTTCACCTCAAAGAAATCGTTGATGGGGTAGCCCAGCAGCAGCGCTGCAGGCTGTGGGAGGCCAAATGCCTTATAGCCGAACTTTTCGTTGTCCGAGCCGATCAGGCCCACGATGTGTCCGCCGGAAGAAAAGCCCACCAGCGCATAGTTTTCGCGCTGAACGCCAAACTGATCTGCATTTTCGGTCAGGTACTTTACGGCATTGGCAATATCGTACAGTGGCGCATTGTCGGATGCATTCAGGAAAGAGCGGTACCGCAGCACAAAAGCCGCATAGCCCAGCTCGTGCAGCTGGTTGGCAATGGATGCACCCTCGTTCAGCTCTGCGGTGGTGTTGCCGCCGTTGCCGGGCACCACGATGGCGTACTTTGCGTTGGCTGTTTTAGCCGGGAAATAATACAACTGCACCATGCCCAGAGAAGAATTTTCCGCAATTTCTTCCGGGGTATACACCTGCCATGTGATCTGTACGCCCCTGTTGTAGTTTTCGATCACAAGGTTCATGCCTTCGGCGGCATCCTCGGCAGCCGCGTAGCTTACATAGCCCTCAATGGGCGTATCATCGTACTGCGTGCTGCCCTCGATCCATTCGTTGCAGTAGGTATAGTAGCCGGAGCCTTTGATGCTGGGGTTCTCCCGCAGCTCTTTCATGGTCGTCTTTGTTGTGATGTTCGGCTCGCCGTACTCTGCAGCAAATGCCGAAAGCGATACGCACGCCAGCATTCCCAGCGCGCACACCACCGTTCTGATCCACTTCATTTTGGGACATCCTCCATTCTGCAGCGGCGTATCCTGCCGTGCTTTTCTTTGTTATGATTTATTGTATCACAAACCTTCCGCTTGTCAAAGAAATTTCTGTGCAGTACGGCGCTTGTACCGCACCGCAAATTCTGCTATACTGGAGCCGGATATTTTTGAGAGTTGAGGGCGCGGAAAGCTATGCGCTTTCCGCCGGGATCGAAATATGAGGAAAATCGAGATCCGGCCCATGGAGCCGGAAGACTGGAGCGCTGTTTCCAGAATCTATTTAGAGGGCATTGCTACAGAACATGCCACTTTTCAGACCACTTGTCCGCCGTATTCTGCGTGGGATGCTTCCCACGCAAAAGAATGCCGACTGGTACTGCTGGCCGACGGCGTGATTGCCGGGTGGACGGCGTTGCGCCGGGTGGACCCGCGCTGGTGCTACCGCGGCGTTGCCGAGGTGAGTATTTACGTGGGTGAGCAGTTCCGGGGCCATGGCCTTGGCTATCACCTGCTGACCGAGCTGTGCCATCAGGCAGAAAAGGCCGGCTACTGGACACTGCAGTCCACCGTGCTGCAGGACAACGCTGCCAGCCGCGCCCTGCACACAAAATGCGGCTTTCGCTTAGTGGGCCGCCGGGAACGCATTGCCCGCGACTGTCACGGCCGCTGGCTGGACACATTCTTAATGGAATACCGCGCTGCCGCCAATGAACCGGAAGGCTATAAAAAGCTGTAAGATACAAAAGAACTCCGCGCCCTGTGAGGTGCGGAGTTCTTTTTTGTCCATTGATAAAATGATAAAGGTAAAAACAGGCTTACCACTCTTCGCCGTCGATGTCCACGCTGCCGTCCACCACGGCACCGGCGCGGGAACGCTGGAACATGCTTTCTACCACAGCGCAGTACTTATCGGCCAGACAGACGATGACTGCTTCGCGGCAGGTGGGCACATGACGGAAGGTCAGCGGCCACATGTGGCTTGCAATGATGCTCTGTTCCTTTCTGGTAATGCTGAACACCCGCTTTGCATTGACGCAGGCATAACCCGGATGGGAGAAGCCGTGCATCTCAAACAGGCGGCGCAGGCCGTGAAAGGTACCGGTGGTGTGCCAGTCGTACAGATAAAAATCATGCAGCAGGGCACCCACTGCCAGCGAGGTCTCGTCAGCGTGCAGATGCAGACGGCGGTTGAGCCAAAAGCTCACCAGCGCCACATTCTTGCAATGCTGGTAGGTGGTGACAGAACCGTGCTGGATGTACTCCCGCATCCGCTGCACATCCGGGTGATGATCATATTTTTCTACGATGGCATAAAGCTGTTCGCGCTCGATCTCAGAAAGCTGCATGCTGCAAAATTTCCTTTCGCTTTAAGGTGATGTTTTCAGGAGCGGAGCTGGACCGGATTGGAATTACCGAAGTTCTCTGCACTGGAAGGGTTCTCCCGCTTGAGGGAAAAATCTACCAGATACTGCTTGCCGTCGCCCAGTTCTTCCAGCTGGGCCAGTTTTGCCTTTGCGGCGGCTTCGTCCGGGTACCACTGGATCAGGAAGAAATTTTCTTCCTCTACACCGTAGTACAGCCACTGGCCGTCGGCACGCAGCCAGTCGTCCAGATGATCCACCTCTTCGCCGTCCGGCAGGCCAAGGCCTTCTTCGGCATAAAGGTTTTCCGGTTCCACCTGCAGCATTTCGATCACCTGAATAGAGCTTTGCAGGTATTCGTCCTGCGAGACCGTCTTGTCCGAAAGCTCCCATCCGGTGAGAAAAGCCTGCATCATCAGGTCGCGCACAGAGATGCGCGGCAGGGTCGGGTCCATAACCATAGGTATTTCCTTCTTCCTTCAGTTTGTCCCTGCTGACCAGTATACGTCAAAGGCTTATGCAAGTCAACAGTTTAATTGTGAATTTTTTGTAGGTTCGTTCAAATATATCCAGACTTAACAGACGGAAAAGGCAAAAGTGTCTCCCAGCCATTCCACTGCCAGTTCCACCCAGTGATGCCGGTGGCGGCTGGGCTGGTCCACCTCTGCCGTGCTGATGCTGGTACCGTGCACCCCCTTTTCAAACAGATGCGCCTCGCAGGGCACACCCGCCCGGTGCAGAGCGTTCACCAGCATCAGGGTGTTCTCCACCGGAACGGCGGCATCCTCCATGGTGGTCCATACGAACACCGGCGGCATCTGCGGCGTGATCTTATCCTCCAGCCCGAACACCTGCTGTGCCGCTGGGTCGGCGCTGCCCGCCAGCTGCACAAAGCTGCCGCGGTGGGCATACTGCCCTGCCGTGACCACCGGATAGCCCAGAATGACCGCATTGGGCCGGGGCTGGGCCGCTTCGCCGGGAATGTCCAGCACAGCACCGGAAAGGGCCAGGTGGCCGCCCGCTGAAAAGCCGCACACGGCAATTTTTTCCGGCAGGATATGCCACTGGGCCGCGTGCTGCCGCACAAGACCGATAGCCTCGGCCAGCTGGCGCAGCGGCATGTAGTCCTTTGCCTTTTCGCAGATGGCGTAGTCCAGCACAGCGGTGTGGTACCCCGCCGCCGCAAACTGCAGCGCCACCGGGTCGCCCTCACGGGCACTTACATGGGTATAGCCGCCGCCGGGCACCACCAGCACCAATGGCCGGTCAAGCACATTCGGCATCCGCTCACAGCAATCACGCAGATAAACGGTCAGCGTCCCACCGCCGGCCAGTTCCAGCTGTTTCAGCTGCATGATATTTCCTCCTTTTACAGCATCCTTTGCGGTTCATTATAGCACAAAACGAACCATTTTTTAAACTTTTTATGAAAGCCCTTGATTTTTGCTTTTTGTCGGTGTATATTAGCACTCGAAAGTTACGAGTGCTAAGCATTCAAAAGTAATATTCTCTTCCGAGTGCTTGGTATCGAATACAGATAAAAAGAGGTTTTGCATTATGGCTAAGAAAGAATTTCAGGCTGAAAGCAAAAAGCTGATGGATATGATGATCAACTCCATCTACACCAATAAGGAAATTTTCCTGCGCGAGCTGATCTCCAACGCATCGGATGCCATCGATAAGCTCTATTATATGAGCCTGACCGATCCTTCTGTGGGCATGAACAAGGGCGATTTCCGTATCCTCATCACCCGCGATCGGGAGAACCGCATCCTGACCATTGAGGATAACGGCATCGGCATGACCAAAGAGGAACTTGAGCAGAATCTGGGCACCATTGCTCACTCCGGTTCTCTGGATTTCAAGAAGGATAACAAGGACGAGCT
>ERZ791716.817-NODE-817-length-16722-cov-2.732165_pt1 | contig 16722 bp, 20 predicted proteins | sample MGYA00510049_ERZ791716 | MGnify/ENA primary metagenome ERZ791716 (study PRJEB30046, sample SAMN00715135) | human gut metagenome | study: EMG produced TPA metagenomics assembly of the A metagenome-wide association study of gut microbiota in type 2... | reverse complement strand
AATTCGTCACAAAGAAGTCTTTTTCTTTACAAGCGTATCATTCCAACAAATACAAATTTAATTCTATTTATCTTACTTTTTTCGTTGCTGCATACAGCTTTGGTCCTACGATTACTGCAATAATGATCTTAACAGCATCTCCTGGGAGATACGGGATAACGCCCATGAAAAGACCTTCTTTGAAGGAAAGACTCATCAGTTTTGCGAGCCAGACTGTTCCGAAGATATAGCATACAGCCATACCAATGAGCATACCGATGATCGTTGGGATCAGCTTACGGTCAAAATATTTCATTGCAAAGCCCTGGATCAGTGCAAGAAAAATAAAGCCGATCAGATAACCGCCTGTCGGTCCTGCAAGTACACTGAGACCCGCATGGAAGGAGGCAAAAACCGGAAGTCCTACTGCACCGAGAAGCAGATAAATTAAAAAGCTGATCGTAGCATCTTTCATTCCCAAAATAAATACGGAAATAAAGATAACCAGATTTGTGAGAGAAATCGGTACCGGACTGAATGGAAGCGGAATTGACAGCGGTGCAAGAATGCAGGTGATCGCAGTCATCAGTCCAATCAGAGTAATCTGTCTGGTTCTTGAATTTTGAGTAAGAGAGGTTGTCTGTCCGTTTGGTTGTTGATTAGTCATGAGTGACTCCTTTCAAATATCTTGATTAAATTTCTTATATGTCCTACGCAAGTATAAAGCACAAAAAAATATTTGTCAACCAATTCTGAATTAAGGTTGACAATCGAGCTGCTTCGAGGTTAACAATGTGAATGCGAGAAAGGTGAGAGAAAGGTGAAACTGTAAACCGACAGTACCAGTTTCAGGTGATTTAATGCTAATTTAATAATTGCAGCTATTCCTATAAAAGATACAGCCATGCTATAATAAAAACTAAGATTTTAATGAAAAGAGGAAGGATATGTTTGGTTATGTGACGGTGTGTGAACCGGAACTGAAGGTAAAAGATCTGAAAAAATACAGAGCATATTATTGTGGGCTGTGTCGTACTTTAAAAGAAGATTATGGATTTATGGGGCAGATGACGCTGACATATGATATGACGTTTGCAGTGATCCTGCTGTCCTCATTGTATGAGAGGATTCCAGAACTGGAGAAGCACCGCTGCAAGATCCATCCAGTAAAGAAGCAGATGATGCTGCGGAACGAGATCACATCATATGCAGCAGCAATGAATGTTTTGCTGGCTTATTATCATATGGAAGATGACTGGCAGGATGAGCGGAAGGTGACAAGCCTTTTGGCAAAAAGTATGATGGAAGGAAAAGTGAAGAAGATCATTGAAGCGTATCCAAGACAGAGCAGAGTGATCAGAGACTCTTTAAAAGAACTTTCAGAGTGTGAAAAGGAGAATTGTCAGGATATTGACCGGGCAGCGTGGTGTTTCGGACGTCTGATGGCAGAACTTCTGCTTTATAAGGAAGATATCTGGGAAAAGACGCTCCGGAAGATGGGATTCTATTTAGGAAAGTTTATTTATATCATGGATGCTTATGAGGATCTTTCTGAAGATAAAAAGAAAAATCGCTATAATCCGTTAAAGCAGATCTCGGAAAAGGAAGATTATGAAGAACGGATGGTTCAGATCCTGCGAATGATGATCGCAGAAAGTACGGCACGGTTTGAGCAGCTCCCGTGTCTGGTAGATGTGGACATTTTAAGGAATATCCTGTATGATGGAGTCTGGAATCGGTATAATCAGATTCAGAGTCGGATTCAGGAGCAGAATCAGGCACAAATGAAAAAAAGTAAGAAAAGTGAGGAAAAGAAATAGATGAGGAAAAATCCGTATGAGGTACTTGGGGTGTCTCCGAGTGCATCGGATGATGAGATAAAGAAAGCATACAGGGAATTGAGCAGGAAATATCACCCGGATGCGAATATAAATAATCCACTGGCAGATCTTGCAGCGGAAAAATTTAAAGAAGTTCAGGAAGCTTATGATACGATTATGAGAGAGCGGACAAGTGGATCAGGTTATAGTTATGGTTATGGTAGTGGTTACGGGAACAGCTACGGAAATGGTTATACAGGCGGACAGATTGATCCAAGGCTCCAGGCAGCGGCCAATTATATCAACAGCCGCAGGTACAGAGAAGCGTTAAATACATTGGATCAGGTAAATGAGAGGAGTGGAATGTGGTATTATCTCAGCAGTTGTGCCAATGCAGGCTGTGGAAATAATATTCTGGCGAGAGATCATGCAGCACAGGCTGTAAACATGGAGCCTGGAAATCCGCAGTACCGGCAGTTACTGAATCAGTTGGAATTTGGAAGTAACCGCTATAGCAACAGTCCATATGGTGGAGGGTATGCACCGGGGAGCAGTAATTCCTGTGGTACAGGAAATCTCTGCTGTGACCTGTGGATTGCGGATTCACTCTGTGAATGTATGGGAGGAGATCTTTGTACATGCATTTAAAAGCGAAAAGGGCAGCGTTTGGTGGATTGCTGCTTGCGATGACTGTCATCTTTATGTTTTTAGGAAGTGTGATAGAGACAAATACATTATTTTTATTGGCGGCAGCGTCCTTTTTTGTGGGTGTCGTATTCAGAGAGTTCGGTCAGATGACTGGACTTGCTTTTTATCTTTCAGCAGTGTTGCTTGGGTTTCTTCTGGCACCGAATAAACTCTATGTTATTACTTTTGCCGGAATGGGATTTTATATTTGGGGAAGAGAATTTATCTGGAAAATCCTGGAGCGTTCTGCCGGAGTAAAGCGGAAAATGCAGTGGTATCGGCTGGCAAAAGTTATCCTTTTTAACGGACTCTATCTGCCATTGATTTTGGGATATGGAGAATTATTTTTCGGAGGAGAAATATCGGAGTGGCTGCGTTACAGTTCTGTTCTGGCAGGACAGGTGATTTTTGCACTTTATGATAAGGCATATGACTATGTACAGTTGCAGATCTGGGGAAAGATAAGAAACCGGCTTTTTTCTGAGTAAAAAAGGGCAAAAAGGAAGAGCCACATTTCTGTGACTCAAGGGGAAAAAGTTTATGAAAAAGTGTTCTTTGTTAAGAACAATTATAGTATAGAAATAATTTGTGAAAATTGTGTGATGATTGTTTGAATGGAATATGAAAATCTACAAAATTCTTGAAAGAAGAAAATAAAGGAGCAGATAAATCTTGTGAATGTGTAATGATAATGACTGATTTTGCTGGAAAAATATGTAAAAGAATTAAGAAAATATTAAAAAATTTGGGGGAGGGGGTAGCGAAATATAGTAAATTATGTTGAAAATAAAGGGGGAAAATGCTATCATTGCACGTGACGAACAGGGAGTGCATCGAAAAGTGCAGAGGCATAAGAAGGGGGGTTAAAGGTATAGTTATACAATGAGGGAAAAAGAATTAAAAAAGAGAGCGGAACAAGGAGAGAATGACGTGAAGGGAAAGAAAAAAAGATTCGAACATTGGCAGATTATAGCCGTCTATCTGGTAATATATGACATATTCGCAGTGAATTTTTCTTATTTTCTTGGGTTACTTCTAAGATTTGATTTCAGTTTTACAAAGATTCCAACAGAATATATCCATGCAATGCTCATATTTGCACCGATTTATACGGTGTTCTGTCTGGCTGTATTTTGGGTACTTAAATTATATAATAGTTTGTGGGCATTTGCCAGTTACACAGAGCTGAACCATATTTTACGTTACTGTCAAGTAATCGTTGGCAACTTTCTTTTTGATTTATCCTTTTGTTGAAATAGTCCTGTTTCTACACTAATTTCTAATATCCAGCCATGTATAGCAATCGCTTTCTCTCCCCCTGTATCTTTCCGTCCAGTCCGACCACATGACCCATCACCGGATATTCGTATCCTTTTCCTTCTTTCTTCGGCACTTTCGCCGACATCAGGATCTCTCCATATAGTTCTTCTACTTTTTCTTCTTCAAATACTGGGCTTCTCAGACGTTCCGTTACTTCATACAGTTTCCCACTGCATTTCTTCGCCAGAATTTTTGCCAGATGATTCCCACCCCTCCGGCTCCAACTCCTGTGCCCGTGTTTCATCCGCTTTGCAATTACACTCCACACATGGTTCTCCATTGTTCCCATGTTCCGGTATTCCAGCCCTTCTGGTGGTTCCGGCAGGTCAAGACCCTGCGACTGGTATGGCAGGAGCCCTTCCCGGTTATTCTCGTAATACCGGATCAGTTCTTCCACGTCCTGAATCTCATCATCGTCACTCAGACTGTTCCGGTAAATCTCCAGATACCGGAATACTTCTTCGATCTCTTCTTCCCTCAGAAGTTCTAAAACAGCTTCCCTCGCTGTCCTTTCATGGATCTTTTCTTTTACCGCTTTGTTCCGATGGAACGGGTCTAACTGGAAGCACGTACTCTTATCTTTTACTTTCTTAATCCACGATGCCCCATCTGCATTTAAGATCCTCTGGCTTACTTCATCCAGATTGAACTCCTGTGCGATCACTGCCTCCCGGTATTCCTGGAATTCTTTTGCTTTTGAAAAACCAGCAACTACTACTTTATTTTCCAGGGCATAACGCTCCGGACCGGTTTTTCTCCAGCCATCATAAGCGATCCCTATCTTGATCTCCGCCTTATCCTGCTTTTCCTTTTTTCTGTCTTTGCCCTGCAGTTTGATATAAACTCCATCTGCTTCTTCAAACAGGACAGGAACTTCTTTTTCCCCTTTTACATGACCTTTCTTATATTCTTCTGTCAGCGTTGCTTCTTCATCGTAGACCTTTTCCCCTAACGCCTGGATGACGTTCCATACTCCCATTGCACTGATGGTCTGTCCTGTCATCTCGCTGACTTTCGCGGCACATTCCCTGTAAGACAGCTCCGTGATCCCTTTTACCAGCAATTCTGCCATGTTTGTTGAAATCAGCCCCACATGGTCCAGTTCCAGTGTTTCATCCAAAAGATACACAAAACGTTTGGTGCCATCTTCCTCTATTACCTCATAGACCATTCTCTGATAAGTCACTTCACCATACACGGTTTTTACGGTTGTCTGTCTGGCACCTTTATTCCGGTACTTCTTCTTGTCCCTGTCCTCCATCAGCATCCGGTCATACCGTTCCAGGAATTCTTTTGTGAACTCTCTTCCGATCTGGCAGACCCATGCATAAATATTTTTCTCTAACTCCTTGAATGTTACACCATTTTCCTTTATCATTGAATTCATCATACAGACTCCTTATGTTTTTTCTCGTCAATTAAACAATAAGATAAATCTGTATGATTGGGAAGAGGTTTCGCTCTCTTCCCTTTATTTTTGCCAATGATAATTATACTCTAAGATATTTTACTTGCAAGCATTATTACAACCCTTTTTAATGTAGGAATTACGATGCTTTGTGAGAGAATGCCGGCTTCTTATTATATAGTAGGAGCAGTCATGCAGTTTTGCCTGATTACAGGGATCCGGTTCGGATATCGCTATATTACTCTTGAGAGAACAAGGATGGCACAGGTGAGAAAAGAGCAGGATCATGCAAATGGCCGGAATATTATGGTGATCGGAGCTGGTGATGCGGGAAAGAACCTTGTACGTGAATTGAAGACTTCCGGACGGATCAATGGTACGCTGCGATGCATTATTGATGACAACAGAAATAAATGGGGCAGAAATATTGAAGATGTACCGATCGTAGGGGGAAGAACATCTATCTTTTCAGCAGTTGAGAAGTATCAGATCAGTACGATCCTTTTTGCAATTCCGACAGCAAGTGCAGAGGCAAAAAGAGAGATCCTGAACCTGTGTAAAGAGACAAAGTGTGAACTAAAGATACTTCCGGGAGCGTATCAGTTTGTGCAGGGAGAAGTATCTCTGGCACAGATTAAAAATGTTACGGTAGAAGATCTGCTTGGAAGGGATACGATTCAAGTGGATATGGAACAGATTTTTCAGTACATAAAGGGAAAGACGATTTTGGTGACGGGAGGCGGAGGCTCAATCGGAAGCGAACTGTGCCGTCAGATTGCGTCCCATGAGCCAAAGCAGTTGATCATATTTGATATTTATGAGAATAATGCATATGCCATCGAACAGGAGCTTCGCAGAAATCATCCGGAACTGAATCTGGTGGCTCTGATTGGTTCCGTACGTGACAGCAGAAGGCTGAATCAGGTTTTTAAAAAATATAAACCGGACATCGTATATCATGCGGCTGCACATAAGCATGTTCCTCTGATGGAGACAAGCCCGAATGAAGCGATTAAAAATAATGTAATCGGAACATACAAAACTGCCTATGCGGCAATGCAGAATGGAGTAAAGAGGTTTGTTCTGATCAGTACAGATAAAGCTGTAAATCCAACGAATATCATGGGTGCAAGCAAGCGACTGTGTGAGATGGTAATCCAGAGCATGGATGCAGTCAGCAAAAGTGGCAGAATGGATTTACTTCCATTACTGCATGGCCACAGAGACAATGCAGAAGAGCTGGTAAAGCAGGCAGAAATCTGTCTGAAAAAGGCAGAAGAAGGGCAGACGGACGGCAAAGACTCAGAAACTATGGGAAATACTGCCAGACTGAAAATTGAAAGTATCAAGAATCGTGAGAGAACAGGAACTCAGTTCGTTGCGGTACGATTTGGAAATGTACTGGGAAGTAATGGTTCGGTGATTCCACTATTTAAGAAGCAGATCGAGGCAGGTGGACCGGTTACAGTTACGCACCCGGATATCATCCGCTATTTTATGACGATCCCGGAAGCGGTGAGTCTGGTGCTTCAGGCGGGAACATTTGCCTGGGGAGGGGAGATCTTTGTCCTTGATATGGGAGAACCGGTGAAGATTGATACACTGGCAAGAAACCTGATCAAGCTGTCAGGATATGAACCGGATGTAGATATCAAGATCGAGTATTCAGGTCTTCGGCCAGGAGAAAAATTATTTGAAGAAAAGCTGATGGCAGAAGAAGGAATCATGCGGACAGATAATGAACTGATTCATATTGGAAAGCCGATTCCGTTCGATACAGCGGTATTCTTTAAACAATTAAAAGAACTTGCTGATACATGCTATAACAATTCTGATCATATTGTAGAGCTTGTAGAGCAGATCGTGACAACATTTCATCCGGTAGGAGAACATCCGACAGGAGAAGAAAATAAGAAAAGGCAAGAATAGTTGAGATCGGGCCAGGCGGTCTGGTCTGGAGGAAGCGTGCATTTTTGCACGCTTTTTAGGCAATATACAGAAGCTGAAGTGAAGAGGAGAAGCATATGTTCAAAGAAAGTGAGCAGATAGAAAAATTTGAACCAAAGGTGTGGCTGAGCAGTCCGACGATGCATGGAGAAGAAATAAAATATGTCCAGGAGGCATATGAGACAAACTGGATGTCAACTGTGGGAAAGAATATTGATGAGGTAGAGCGTCAAATGGCGGAAATAATTGGATGTAAGTATGCGGTTGGTTTATCGGCGGGAACCGCAGCATTACACTTGGCGATGAAGCTGGCTGGGGTAAAAAAGGGTATGAAGGTCTTTTGCTCTGACCTGACCTTTGATGCGACTGTAAATCCGGTTATTTATGAAGGTGGTGTACCGGTCTTTATTGACACGGAATATGATACCTGGAATATGGATCCGGTTGCGTTGGAAAAGGCTTTTGAGTTATATCCGGATGTGCGAGTGGTTGTTGTTGCACATTTATATGGAACTCCCGGAAAGATAGACGAGATCAGAGCTATTTGCGAAAAACATAATGCATTAATTGTGGAAGATGCGGCAGAATCTCTTGGAGCTAAATACAAAGAGGTGCAGACTGGAACTTTTGGTGATATTGGATGTATTTCCTTCAATGGAAACAAAATCATTACCGGATCTTCGGGTGGCATGCTGCTGACAGATGATAAAGAAGCAGCAGAAAAAGTAAGAAAATGGTCTACCCAGTCCAGAGAAGCAGCACCATGGTATCAACATGAAGAATTAGGCTACAACTACCGTATGAGTAATGTAATCGCAGGTGTTGTACGTGGTCAGATTCCACATCTTGAGGAGCATATTGCACAGAAAAAAGCAATCTATGACAGATATAAGGAAGGCTTTAAAGATTTGCCGGTACAAATGAATCCGTATGACAGTGAGAAGTCAGAACCTAATTTTTGGCTGAGTTGTATTCTGGTTAACGAGGAGGCAATGTGTAAACAGGTTAGAGGAGAAAAAGATGTGCTCTATGTACCTGAACATGGAAAGAGTTGTCCGACGGAGATTCTGGAAAAACTTGCCGAATATAATGCGGAGGGCAGACCAATCTGGAAACCAATGCATATGCAGCCGATTTATCGGATGAATGGTTTTGTGACCAGAGACGGAGACGGCAGAGCAAGAACAAATGCTTATATAACGGGTAGTGAAAAAGATTGCGATGGATGTCCTTTTGACAAGGGAATGGATATTTTTGACAGAGGATTATGCTTGCCCAGTGATAATAAAATGACTGCGGAACAGCAGAACATAATTATTGAAATTATTAAAAGTTGTTTTCAGTAAGAAAGAGGTGGAATAGTGGATAAAAAGAAAAGAGAGTTGATTCCACATAAGCCGGGAATTTATGAAAAATACATAAAACGTCTGCAGGATCTTATCCTTTCGGTCATAGCAATCATTGTCTTATCTCCTGTATTAGTTTTGATAGCTGTGCTGGTAAGAATCAAACTAGGCTCACCGGTTATTTTTAAACAACAGCGTCCGGGATTAAATGGCAAAATATTTAATATGTATAAGTTTCGTACAATGACAGATAAGCGGGATGAAGCAGGTAATTTATTGCCGGATGAAGAACGCCTTACAAATTTTGGTAAAAAGCTGAGAAGTACCAGTTTGGATGAATTGCCGGAACTGTTCTGTATAGCTAAGGGTGAGCTTGCAATTTGCGGGCCCAGGCCTCTCCTTGTTTCGTATTTGCCACTCTATAATGAACATCAGAGCAGGAGACATGAGGTAAGACCGGGACTTACCGGTTATGCACAGGTACATGGAAGAAACAGTGTGACATGGGAAGAAAAGTTTGATATGGATGTTTATTATGTGGATCATGTGAGTTTTCTGATGGACTGGAAGATTATTTTTCAGACAGTGCTTACTGTGTTGAAACGTGACGGTATCAGCTCAGAAACGGCGGTAACAATGGAAAAATTCACTGGAACTGTCGAGAATGTAGATTCAGTGAAAAGAAAAGTAATAGGTAAAAGTGTATGAGTAGATTGATTATTATTGGTGCCAGTGGTCACGGAAAAGTAATTGCAGACATTGCTGCCCGATGTGGATATACCGATATTGCATTTTTGGATGATAATCCGGACGCAGGGGAATGTATGGGATATTCGGTTATTGGAAAATCAAAAAATGCAAAAGAATATCCGGGTGCAAAGTTTATTGTGGCAATCGGAAATTCTGAAATCAGGCAAAAAATACAGGAACAGTTGGAGATTGGAAAAGGAATCGTTGTGATGACTAGGAGGATGGCAGCATGAAGATATTATTTACCAGTGTAGGAAGGCGTGTGGAGTTGTTGCAGGCTTTTCGGACGGCAGCAGAAAAATTGAACATTGCACTGACAGTTATTGGAGCAGATATTGCGGAAAGTGCTCCGGCTCTTTTCTTCTGTGATGAAAGCCGACTTGTGTGCAAAATACAGGAAAAAGAATATATTCCACAGCTTCTTTCTATCTGTGAAAAAGAAAAAGTGAATTGTCTTATTCCTACCATTGACACAGACCTTTTATTACTTGCGGAGAACAAGGAAAAGTTTGAAGCAATCGGGACAAAGGTACTGATTTCAGCAGTGGATAAAATAAAATTGTGCAGGGATAAAAACTATACCGCAGATTACTTTGTTTCTCTTGGGTTGAAATCCCCTCTGCCTGTCAACAGTGTAGAAAAATATGAAGAAGCATTGAAACGTGGAAAAGTAAATTTTCCGGCATTTATTAAACCGAAGGATGGTAGTTCAAGTATCAATGCCTATAAGGTGGAAAATCTCGAAGATTTGAGACTTTATGCAGAAAAAATTGAAGATTATATTATTCAGCCGTTTATCAGTGGCAGGGAATACACAATAGATATTTTCTGCGATTATGAAGGAAATCCTGTTTACATTACACCGAGAGAACGTCTGGCAGTTCGCTCCGGAGAGGTATTAAAATCAAGAATTACGCAGGATGATACAATGATTGCGGAAATGCGGAGATTGATTGTAGATTATAGACCTTGTGGTCAAATTACAGTTCAACTAATTCGTGAGGATGTCACAGGCGATGATTATTATATTGAAATTAATCCTCGTTTTGGTGGCGGAGCACCACTATCAATAAAGGCTGGAGCAGATAGTGCAAGTGCAATTCTTAGGATGTTGAGAGGGGATAAACTTTCTTATATAGAAAGAGCTGCTATAGATGGAGCTATTTATAGTCGTTATGACCAAAGCGTAAGGGTAAAGTGAAGCCAAAAGTATTAAGAAGGGGCTATAAATGAAAGAAAACTATCGAACAGGCTTTTTTAAGTGAAATCAATATATCTGATAATGATAGAAATATTTAGAATACATGCAGGTTTTAAAGAAAAACTAAAAAGCTGAAGAAAGTTATATGTCTTTAGAAAGAGAAAATGTAGATGGTAATAATAACGAATATTTTAGAAGTTGAACAACATCTTGATGGGATATCAGGTGTGATTTTTGATTTGGATGATACCTTATATTCTGAAAAGCAATATGTTAGAAGTGGATATAAGGCGGTGTCGAAACGACTGGGTAATGAAATTTTTGCAGATAAACTTTGGAAGTATTTTGAAAAAGGGAAGCCAGCCATTGATGAGCTTTTGAATGAAATGAATTGTGAAGATAAAAAAGAGGAATGTTTAGAAGCGTATCGCTTCCAAGAACCGAATATTTGTTTATATGATGGTGTAAGGGAGATGTTAGAAAGGCTGAAACATAATTATAAATTAGGTCTAATTACCGATGGACGACCAGAAGGTCAGAAAGCCAAAATTAAGGCATTGGGATTAGGAGAATATTTTGATGAAATCATTATTACGGATGAACTGGGCGGGATTGATTTCCGCAAACCGAATCCCAGAGCATTTCAGATTTTAGCAGAAAGATTTAGAGAGGAATACAGCCAGATGTGTTACATCGGAGATAATATTCATAAGGATTTTGTCGCACCAGAGATGTTGGGAATGAAGTGCATCTGGTTTAGAAATCCAGATGGTTTATATAGTGGAGAAAAGCAATGAGACATGCATATTTAATTACTATTCATAAAAATTTTCGGATATTAGAGCAATTCATGAAAGTATTGGATCAAAAAGGCACAGATTTTTATGTTTTGATAGATAAAAAGATAAGTACATGTTTGGAAAAGGTATGTACATATATCCCAAAGAATTCTAAAGTCATAGAATTGGAATCTTTAAAAATAAATTGGGGGGGCAAGTCAAATTGAAGCAGAACTAAATTTGTTAAGGCGAGCATCTACGGGGAGCTATGATTATTATCATTTTATGCAAGGAGCAGATTTTCCTATAAAAACAAAAGAAGAAATCGAGCTTTTTTTTGAGATAAACCGAGGATGTGAATTTATTGATTATGAACCGGGCAATTATGAATTTGCAAAATATAAGTGTGATTATTGGCATATGTTTGTAAATTATCCGAGGTACAGAACAAGTAAAGGACTCAAAATTTTAAACCATTCATTTGTAAAAATACAGAAGTTTTTGAGGATTAATCGTCACGATAGAGAGTTGTTTCATGGTTCTGCATTGTTTTCTATTACAGATGAGTGTGCAAAATATATTCTTAGTAAGGAAAAAGATATTAAAAAGAGATATAGATATTGTTTGGCGGCAGATGAGGTCTTTTTACAAACAGAAATTTATAATTCGAAATTTAGAGATAGGTTATATTATAACGATGAACGATACAGTAATGCAAGATTAATTGACTGGAATCGTCGGAGTGGGAATTCTCCATATGTATTTAAAGTAGAAGATTTTGATTTGTTAATAAATGCAAAAAATAAAGTATTTGCAAGAAAATTTGAAGAAGAGGAATATAAAATTATTGATAAGTTGTATAAACTGTTGAAGTGAGAAAAAATAATAGTGTTTGAAAGTTAGTGAAAGGTATTTCCATGAAAAAAATTTGTTATATTGTGACTTTACCAGTGACCATTAAAGCTTTTTTTATACCACAGCTAAAGTATTTGTCAAACAAGGGATTTGAAGTTTCTGTTATATGCAATGACGATTTTGAACTAAGAAATGAATTAAATAATGAAATTAAGTTTATCCCTGTAGATATCCCTAGAGGAATATCTTTTATTAATTCGATTAAAACAATAAAAAAATTAGTTGCGATTTTTAAAAATGAAAAATATGATTTAGTACAATATTCAACACCCAATGCTGCGCTATATAGTGCAATAGCAGCTAAAGCCACAAAGATAAAAATTAGAAATTACCATTGTATGGGATTTAGGTATTTGGGCTTTAGAAATGTTACTCGTAAAGTATTTAAGCTGATAGAAAAAATAACGTGCTATTTATCAACACATATAGAATGTGTTAGTAAAACTAATTTAGAGCTTGGAGTTATTGAAAAACTATTTTCTGAAGATAAAGCAACGGTGGTTTTTAATGGAAGCACAGGTGGGGTGGATTTAAAGAAGTTTGATATAAACTATAGGGAACAATGGCGAACCGAAGTTAGAAAAAAATATGGAATTGATGAAGATGATTTCGTATACGGTTTTGTAGGCAGAATTACAAGAGATAAAGGTATTAATGAATTATTAGAAGCTTATTTTAGTCTGAATACAGATGCCAAATTATTTTTAGTAGGTGGAGTAGAGGAAAATCATAAATTAGATCTTGATTTATTAAATAAGGCAATAGAAGATAAAAATGTTATATTTGTGGGAAATGTTACAGATGTTGAAAAATATTATGCAACAATGGATGTGCTAATACTTCCAAGTTATCGGGAAGGGTTTGGCAATGTTATTATTGAGGCAGGGGTAATGGGGACACCTGCAATTGTTTCAAATATACCTGGTCCTAAGGATGCAATAAGAGATAGTGAAACAGGGCTTTTGGTTAAGGTTAAAAATGTTAAAGATTTAGTAGATAAAATGGATGAGATACGAGATAATTATGTTTTAAAAGAGTATTCAAATAAGTCATACAGTTTTGTTAAGGATAATTTTAATAGTGAATTGTTATGTGAATATATTTATAAAAGGAAAAAGGAACTGATTGAAAATGAATAGTTTAGAGAAGAAAATCAGAAGTATTGTACAACACTATAATGAAAAACGGTATTGGTATTATAGGGATATAGTTATTAATCCTTTGAACGGTATTTCAAAGTTTATTAAAATTATTCTTTTGTTTTACATAAAGAGGTCGGATGCCTTTAATAATGCAAGTTTAGGAACACAATTAAATTGTGGTGCTTTATTTAAAAGTATTCCTCATTTTCCACATGGTTTATATGGAATCATTGTCTCAAGGAATGCAAAAATCGGTAAGAATTGTACTATATTTCACCAAGTTACTATAGGAGAAGGACATGGGGGGGGCACCAAATATAGGGGATGATTGTTATATAGGTGCAGGTGCTAAAATTATCGGTAATATAAATATTGGCAATAATGTTAGAATCGGTGCTAATTGTGTTGTAGTTGAAGATATACCAGACAATTGCACGGTAGTTATGGATAAACCAAGAATCATTTTAAAAGAAAGGAATGTTACATAGTGTATACAATTTCAATTATAATGGGTATATATAATTGCTCTGCAACTTTAGATGCTGCAATTAATTCAATATTAAATCAAACTTATAAAAATTGGAAGTTGATCATGTGTGATGATGCATCTTCTGATGATACATATTCAATAGCAGAAGGATATGCCCAAAAGTATAAAAATATTTTTTTAATTAAAAATAAAAATAATATGGGGTTAAATTATACTTTAAACAAATGCTTGGAATTGGTTGATACGGAATATGTTGCAAGAATGGATGGAGATGATATTTCACTTCCTGAACGATTTGAAAAAGAAATCAAATTTTTAATTGAACATAGTGAATATTCTATTGTAAGTACCAATATGTACTACTTTGATGAAAATGGAATTTGGGGAACCAGTAAAGTCATAGAAAAACCAAAAAAAGAAGATTTTATAAAAGGCACGCCATTTTGCCATGCTCCTTGTATGGTAAAAACAGAAGCATATAAAACAGTAAAAGGATATACAGTAGAAAAGAAATTATTGAGAATGGAAGATTATCATTTGTGGATGAAAATGTATTTAAATGGATATGTTGGATATAATTTGTTGGAACCTTTGTACATGATGCGAGATGATAGAAATGCATCAAAGCGGAGAAAATACAAATATAGGATTAATGAAGCTTATGTTAGATGTTTAATTATAAAGAGGTTTAATTTGTCAAAGAAAAATCTTATTTATTGTTTACGGCCTTTAATTGTGGGTTTGCTACCAACTTCAATTTATGAAATGTTACATAAAAGAGAAATCCAAAAGTAGAGTAGAAGGGATGATGTATAGATGATACCTAAAAAAATTCATTATTGCTGGTTCGGAAAGAGTGAGAAGCCTAAATTAGCAAAGAAATGTATTGCTAGTTGGAAAAAATATTGCCCTGATTATGAAATTATCGAATGGAATGAAAATAATTTTGATATAAATTTGAATGGTTATACAAAATGGTGTTACGAAAATAAGAAATATGCATTTTTAAGTGATTATGTTCGTCTTTTGGTTGTATATGAGAATGGTGGATTGTATTTTGATACAGATGTTGAATTGATACGAAATCCTGATTTTTTGTTAAAAAATCAAGCATTTTTCGGATTTGAAACCGACGGTACGGAGGTTTCAAATCCAAAAAATGCGGATATAAATAGCGGCCTGGCCTACGGCTCGGTCGCGAGCGGCCTCGCCTTAAAGAGAATGCTTGACGAGTATGAGCAATTATTAGATGGAAAGCATGGGACAGTTATGTGTCCTCAATTAAATACACAGGCACTGGAAAAAATTGGACTAAAAAGAGATGGTTCTTATCAAAAATTTTCATGGGGTACAGTTTATCCAAAAGATTATTTTAATCCTTATGAAAGTACGACAGGAAGTTTGCGTATAACAAATAATACAGTGTCAATACACTGGTATATGGGAAGTTGCCTGTCAAAGTATCAGAAAATACGTTCCATAATAAGTAAGCCTTTACATAGAATATTTGGTGTGGACATTATGAGAAAACTAAGAAAATAAGGAATATGGAGACAAAAATGTTATTATCAATCTTTACTCCGACGTACAATAGAAGAAACAAATTAGAACAATTATATAGAAGTTTGAAAAATCAAATAGATGATGAATGTGAGTGGATAATTGTAGATGATGGTTCTACTGATGCTACAGAAAATGTTATTTTACAATTCTGTAATGAAAGTGTTTGCAATATTCGATATATAAAGAAAGAGAATGGAGGAAAACATACTGCACATAATTTGGCGGTTGATATTGCAAAAGGAGATTACTTTATGTGTTTGGATTCTGACGATTTTTTACAGGATCAGGCAATGTGTTGAAATGTACCTCCCATGAAGTTAAAACCCACTTACCTTCTTGAGTAAACCATGCAGATGCTTCATGTCCGTCATAGAAATCTGCTACGTAATATCCGTACTTGTTTTCCCATTCTACGTTTGTGGCATTCGGATATTTAGCCGAAAATGTACTTTGCAATTCAACAGGAACAGCTATTGATTCATCATCATTATTATCGCAACTATGTAAGCTCCATGCAACACCTAATACCAATAAAAAGGTAAAAATCTTTCGTTTCATCATTAGTTCTATTTTTTTAAGGTTTAGTTATCAATATCGATCAAATTGAATTTCAGATCGAACTTTAATTCCACACGATTGGAAAGTTGCACTTCATATTCCTTTTTATCGCGTTCAATTTTCAGCACTCTAGTATCAGGATAATTAGTTGTCACATATTTCTGAATAGTTGTGGGGATAATAGCTGTGGGAACAGAAGTATATTTGCAATTCACCTCCTCCCAGTTTCCATTCTTGCCAAACTCCACTTTATTGCCATTCGTGAAAATCACTTCATAACTTTTATAGAAGAAATCACTTTCCATTTTTGCCAAAGCAACTTTACTATCGGCAAAATGCTGTTTGATGAACTGTTGAGCCGGTTGTGGCATTTGAGTAACCTGGATTGGTTTGTCATCGTCTGCACGTGCTACTGTTTGCAAAGTAAACAAACATACTAATAAGAATACTAACTTTTTCATAATCGTTGTTTTTTTAATTGGTTTTACTGTTATCATTTAATTTATATTGCAAAGATGAGGGGAAAATCTGAAAAGATTTGGGAATTTTGAGAATTTCCGAAAAAATAAATCTCATAAAAATATAGTGACGCTATGCCCTCAACATAGTGTCACCATATCTATGGAATATCGTCACTATCGAATGGAAATAACGTCACTATATATTTCATCACAGAATTAGATTCTTTATGATTCTTTTAAAACTACTAATAAACACATCGTTTATTTTTGCAAACACAAATTTGACAGTATTCATATTAAATAACCATAAGAACTTTTTTATGACTATGAGAACAAATTGTTTTTTATTAGTATCT
>ERZ791716.794-NODE-794-length-17130-cov-2.045857_pt1 | contig 17130 bp, 16 predicted proteins | sample MGYA00510049_ERZ791716 | MGnify/ENA primary metagenome ERZ791716 (study PRJEB30046, sample SAMN00715135) | human gut metagenome | study: EMG produced TPA metagenomics assembly of the A metagenome-wide association study of gut microbiota in type 2... | reverse complement strand
TCCTTTGATTTCTTCATCACTCTACCTCAAACTTGTAACCCATTCCCCATACGGTCTTGATGTACTCACCTTTATCCCCCATTTTACTTCTTAATTTCTTCACATGTGTGTCAATGGTTCTGGCATCTCCGAAATAATCATAATTCCAGACATTATTAAGAATCTTTTCTCTTGATAACGCAATTCCTTTATTTTCAACAAAATATGTAAGAAGTTCAAATTCTTTGAAACTTAAATCAATCTCTTTTCCATCTATCCTTACAATATGTGCAGCCTTATCAATCTCAATTCCGCCTATTTCATACACTTCAGAACTATCTATCTGATAAGTTCTTCTTATGAGTGCATCAACTCTCGCCGTCAGAATCTTTGGACTGAAAGGTTTTGAAACATACTCATCAGCACCACAGTCGAAGCCCTGTAATTCATCTTTTTCCTCGCTCTTTGCTGTCAGCATTATAATTGGCACTTTTGAGTCTTTTCTAATCTGTCGGCATACTTCCCATCCATCCATCTTAGGCATCATAACATCAAGTATTATAAGTGAAATAGACTTATCAGCATAGAAAATATCTATGGCTTCTTCCCCATCAGCTGCCTCTATAACTTCATAATTACTTCTAGATAAAAAATCATGAACAAGTTTTCTCATTCTGCTCTCATCATCAACAACTAAAACTTTTATTTTATCCATATCATCTATCTCCTGTTTTTATTAATTTTCACTCTAAGACTTCTGCCTTTTACTAAAAATAAATATAAAACAAATATATGTTTAAAATGTGAAGATTTTTAATTTTGTTTTGACTGTGTCTGATTTTCTCTTGCCTTTAATGATGCTTCCTGTGATTCAAGCTGTTCCTGCCATGTAGCATACTTATCCTGTAATTTTCTCTCATAATCTATTACAGTCGGTGTTGATGAAGTCTTTAAAATAACAGCCATCGCAGCTATAACAACAACAAGGACAATATTGACAATCATTAACTTTATATATTTATCCTTATATCTATTCTTATCTCTTTTTAACTGTCTTATCTCATCTTTTACCTTTAAAGGTATCTTCTTCTCATCAAGCATTTCGCTCAATTTCAATATAAGGAATGATGTTTGCAATAAAATTTTCTTTATCATTCGGAATATCTTTATTAATATATAAAAACTGCTGAAGTTCCTTTAAATAATCAATTCCGACAGGCGTATTAAACAGCTGTTTGTCAAGTATCTGGTTGTATAACATATATACCTGTTTTGGGTCTTTTCCATCTGTCTTTGATGACAGATACTTTATTGCATTAAGTTCATCTTTGGCATCCTGTGCTTCTTCCTTAGTTGCAAACTTATATCCAGCAACTGTAAATGTCTGTTTTTCATCTGCCATATCTTACACATCCTCTTCAAGAATATACGGAGTTATCTGATAAACATAATAATTAAGCCAGTTCGTATAAAGATTATTCGCATGACTTCTCCATGAAAGAACCGGCCTACGGTTACAGTCATCATCAGGATAATAATTAACCGGGAGTTCAATATCTAATCCTTTTTCAATATCACGCTTATACTCACCATCAAGTGTTACACGGTCATATTCCGGATGTCCCATAACAAATATCTGTTTTCCTTCTTTTTCCATAACAATATAAATTCCGGCTTCTTTGGAATCCGCAAGTACTTTAAGATTTGGATTAGAAAGTATATCTTCACGGCAGGCTTCTGTATATCTCGAATGAGGTGCCATGAAAAAATCATCAAAACCGCGTACAAGCGGTTCACGTTTATTCATTACATGATGTCTGTAAACACCTGAAAGTTTCTTATCCAGAAGCACTTTCTTAACTCCATAATGATAATACAATCCTGCCTGTGCACCCCAGCATATATGAAGCGTTGATGTTACATGAGTCTTTGACCACTCCATAATTCTTGTAAGCTCATCCCAGTAATCTACCTGCTCAAAATCCATCTTCTCAACCGGTGCACCTGTTATAATCATTCCATCAAATTTCTTTCTCATTATCTCCGGAAATGTAACATAAAACTTTCTTAAATGTGAAACTGACGTATTCTTAGAAACATGGCTCTCCATCTGTAGAAATGTCACATCTATCTGAAGAGGTGTATTAGAAAGTCCTCTTAAGAGCTGAAGCTCTGTATCCTGTTTTATAGGCATGAGATTAAGAATCACTATTCTAAGCTCTCTGAAATCCTGTGAAAGAGCCCTGTTCTCATCCATGACAAATATATTTTCATCCTCAAGTTCCGCCTTTGCCGGCAAATCACTCTGTATCCTGATTGGCATAACCTCCGCCTTTCCCAAATTAATTTATATAATCTGTAAACATAATTTTTCTAAATTTAATAACACATGTATATTACATCAAATCTTTTCTGCCTGCAATATCGAGGAATTCTTCTTCACTTATAATCGGTATTCCAAGCTTTGATGCATTTTTATTCTTTGATGATGTAGATGTTACATCATTATTAATGAGATAACTTGTATTACCTGTAACAGACCCTGTGACCTTTCCACCCATTGATTCTATCAGGTCTTTTAATTCATTTCTGTTATTAAAATGACTTAGTGAACCCGTTATAACAAAAACTTTACCTTCAAGAGCATCTGCATTTTCAGAATTATTATCTTCTTTTTCAATATCCAGCTCTTTTAATAACTTTTCAAATAATGCTCTGTTATTCTCATTTTCAAAATATGAAACAAATGCATCAGCAAGTACAGCTCCTACACCTTTTACAGCTTCAAGTGCCGGACGGTCTGCTGCCGTAAGCTGTTCTTTATCTGAACCAATTGCTTTTACAATCATCTTGGCATTTGAAAGTCCTATTCCCGGAATTCCGAGACTGTATATAACCTTTGCCATAATTGTCTTTCTTGACTGTTCAACAGCATTAAGAATATTTTCACAGGACTTTTCACCAAATCCTTCCATGCCTGATATTATGTCCTTGTATCTGTCAAGATGATATAAATCCGTAAAATCTTTTATAAGACCATTCTGGATAAATTTCTCAAGTGTAGCCTCTGAAAGTCCGTCAATATTCATTGCATCCCTTGAAACAAAATGTGCAAATCTCTTTACATGCTTTGCCTGACATTCTTCATTCATACAATACAGTGATTTAACATCATTAATCTGCTTTATTTGTGTCTTTCCTTTACAGACAGGACACTCCAAAGGAATCTCAACATTGCCGCTTCTTGTAAAATTATCTGCTATCTGCGGAATAATCATATTAGCTTTAAAGACACTTATCTCATCACCTATTCCAAGCTGTAAGCCTTCCATAATGCTTATATTATGAACACTCGCCCTTGACACTTTTGTGCCCTCAAGCTCAACCGTATCAAATACCGCTATAGGATTTATCAGTCCTGTCCTTGACGCACTCCATTCAATCTTTCTAAGATGTGTTACGGCTGTCTCATCAGTCCACTTAAATGCCATTGAATTACGTGGAAACTTAGCCGTTCTTCCAAGTGAATCGCCATATGCGATATCATCATACAATATTACAAGTCCGTCTGATGGAAAATCATTATCTTTTATCTTATCTTCAAACCACATAATTGTGTCTTTGAGATTTTCTGATGTCACTTCTTTGTATTCAACTACAGAAAATCCCTGTTCTTTAAGCCATTCAAACTGTACTTTCCTTGAATTCTTAAAGTCCTGTCCATCTGCATAAACAAGCGAAAATGCAAAAAATCTTACATTTCTTTCTTCAGTAATCTTATTATTAAGCTGGCGTACTGAACCGCTGCAAAGATTTCTTGGATTCTTATATTTTGCATCTATCTCAGGAATCTTTTCATTGATTTTTTCAAAGTCAGAATAAGTTATAATTGCCTCTCCTCTTATAACAAGTCTACCTTTAAAAGGGATTGACAACGGAACATTTTTAAATACTTTTGCATTCTGTGTAATAATTTCCCCAACTTCGCCATTTCCTCTTGTTACAGCTTTTAAAAGTTCGCCATTTTCATATGTCAGGACTATAGTAAGCCCGTCAAGTTTCCATGATAACAGACCTCTCTGGCTTCCAAGCCAGTCCACCAGCTCGTCGGAATTTTTTGTCTTATCAAGGCTTAACATAGGACTGTCATGTCTTTCCTTTGGAAGCTCACTGAGCGTTTCATATCCAACATTAACAGTAGGGCTGTCCGAAAGAACAATCTTAGTTTTTTCTTCAAGTTTTACAAGTTCGTCATAAAGCTTATCATATTCAAAGTTGCTCATTATCTCAACGCCTTCTGAATAATAACTTTTTCCTGCCTTGTTTAATATGCTTACAAGCTCTTTAATTCTTTCCAAATCCGTCATTTCCGTTACCACTTTCTGTCCTTATTTCTTATTGATAAGATTCATTAATTTTTCATATTCGCTGCCTTCAATTTTTCTTGTTGCACCAGCTGGCAAATCATTCAATTCTATATTCATTATTCTTATTCTTTTCAATTTTACGACTTTATATCCAAGATTGGAACACATACGTCTTATCTGTCTGTTTAATCCCTGTTTTAAAATTATCCTGAATGTTTTTTTCCCTGTCTTAATAACACGGCACGGTCTTGTCGTTTTATCAAGTTCTTTTAAATACATCGGTTCTGACATTCTGCGTTCAAAATCATCTGAAAGATTTTTATCTACCTCAACTATATATTCTTTCTCATGCTCATTTTTCCCCGTGAGAATATTATTCATCAGTTCACCATCATTAGTCATTAAAAGCAGGCCTTCTGAATCTTTGTCAAGTCTTCCGACAGGGTAAATTCTTTTGTCACATCCAAGAAAATCAACTATATTATTAGCCCCCTGTTTATCAGTTGTGGTGCATACTATTCCTCTTGGTTTATTCACTGCTATAAGTATATTTTCTTCTTCCGGAACAACTGCCTTACCATCAACATATACCTTCTGTCCCGGCATAACACGGCTTCCCATATCTGCCATATTTCCATCTATAAAAACACGTCCCTCACCGACAAGCCTGTCCGCTTCTCTTCTCGAACAATATCCTGCCGAACCGAGGAACTTATTAATTCTTACTCCATCATCCATATGCTTTCATTCCTGTTATTAATAAATAATATAATTTTAACAAAATCATTTCGTCATTTCAACCATCTTGCTTTTTTTGTTTTTATAATGTAAAATAATACAGCATGTGCATGTAGCTCAGTGGATAGAGCGTTCGCCTCCGGAGCGAAAGGCCGTGGGTTCGACCCCCATCATGCACATACTGTCTTTATTTAATATCTGTTTCTACTATTTTTATCACATTGTAATAAGTCCATTCTTTCTGTTATATTCATACACATTATCAGACAGAATCTCATCCTGCGAAACTCCCTGTTCATTCACTTCCCTTACCATATCTGCAAGTTCAGAATTATCAAATGCATTCTTTTTAGGAACAATAATAACCTCATGAACAGATGACGGAAGTATGTATAAATCAGAATGTACATCATTCGCAAATTTTTTAAGAAGATTATCATATAATATACATGCGGCACCATTTACCCTTGAAGAATTGGTGAGTACATATAAAATGTCTTCGCCTGTGTATTCACACACTTTCTCGTCATTATCAACCGGAGCTGTTCCTGCAATCTCACTTAATATTTTACTCATAGGCACAATGCTGCCGGCAAGCAGAACAGGTGTATTCTTCAATGCATCATTATAAATTTCATCCTCTGTCACATTCCAGATTCTTAAATGTTCATTATGAATACGTGCCGTTGCACTCACACCTTTTCTTTGCTCTATCAGGCAGTAAAAAACTACAGCAAGGTCAAGCACTCTTTTGTATGGCACATCTTCCAGAAGTTTTTTATTCTTCTGATAATTGACAAGCTTATATACGATTGTTTTTCTGACATTTTCATAATTTTCAAAATAATCAGCATTAATATTAATTGAATTTTTATTCTGATTATAAATACGTATAATCTCACTTACAACAGCTTTTAAAGAAACCCCTTCCCTGTATCTGTCATAAAAAGAATTAATATATATTGTAGGTGCGATATTCTTATCTTTTTCCATTATTGTAATGCCGTCAAGCTCCGTTCCGTTATTTTTCATGACATGATTAAGCGTGACGCTGACATTACTGTCATACCTTGATTCTACCTCCTTTCGTACATTTTCCAGAAACTCCCTGTACTCCATAATAAGTTACTCTCCTTTAATATAATATTTAAATAAACCGTTTACACACGGATATTTACATAAACACCAGTGGAATCTTACCCGAAAAATCTGTAACCTTATGGAATTAAAAAGAAAAGTCCTGTATAAGGCAATAGAAGCAGGTATAATGACTGCACCGACTTGTATATATGCCTCTTATGCATATATACAAATAAGAACACGAAAACTCGTGCAAGAAATAAATAGTATTAATAATTTATATTCACTATATATTAATTTTATTTAATTGTCAATATATTTTTGATATTTTTTGATGTAATTTTGACATAATTTTTCAAATAGTGTATATTGAGCTAAATAATTGTTATTCTTTAAATATAACTGAAAGAGGTAATTTTATGCTTACATATTCTTTTGAAAATACAGGTTCTGACAGCATGTATGAATATCTGTACAAATGTATACGTGACGATATTTTAAAGCACAATCTGACCAATGGATATAAACTTCCATCCAAGCGTAATTTTGCCAAGAATCTCGGAATAAGCACAATCACAGTTGAAAATGCTTATGAACAGCTTATCGCTGAAGGATATATTTATTCTATTCCCAAAAAGGGCTACTATGTATCTGATATCAGCCAGATACTTATCCCGGCATATGAAAATGAATTTAAAGAACGTAACGCAGATATTTCCGTAAAATCTCCTGTTTATAAAAATCTGCATATCAAACCAAATCCTTCAGACAACTGTTTTGCAGACCTTGCTTCAAACAGGATAAATGCCGATAATTTTCCTTTTTACACATGGTCAAAACTTATGAAAGAAATTATGGCCGACAGACGTGATGCACTCTTACAGCCATCACCATCAGAGGGAATATATGAGCTTCGAGCTGCCATATGCAGCCATTTAAAAGAATTTAGAGGCATGAATGTACATCCTGAACAGATTATAATAGGTGCCGGAACTGAATATCTTTATACTCTCATTATACAGCTTCTCGGACGCGATAAAACATTTGCGGTTGAAGACCCAGGATACGAAAAAATACGCAAAATTTATAATAGCAACAATGTAAAATGTGTAAGCATTCCCATTGATGAAGAAGGTGTTAATATAGATGCATTAAAGGCCGGAAATGCGGATATTCTCCATCTTTCGCCATCACATCACTACCCTACCGGAATTGTCACTCCAATAGGACGCCGCTATGAAATTCTTGGATGGGCATTAAACTGCGAATCACGATACATAATTGAAGATGATTATGACAGTGAATTCAGGCTTTTAGGAAAACCTATACCTTCGCTTGAAAGTATTGATGTATCCGGAAAAGTAATTTATATGAATACATTTACAAAAACGCTCTCTCCTACAATAAGAATAAGCTACATGGTGCTTCCAGTGCAGCTCATGCAGCTTTTTAAAGAAAAACTTAATTTTTATGCCTGTACCGTATCAAATTTTGAACAGTATACACTTGCTGCTTTTATTAATAAAGGGTATTTTGAAAAACATATAAACCGCACGAGAATTCTTTACCGCCGCCAGCGTGATATGTTTATTGATGCTATAAATAAAAGTCCTCTTTCCTCAATTATAACTATTCATGAGGAAAATGCCGGACTTCATTTTCTGCTTCACGCAAACACCACTCTTAGCGATGAAAAGCTTATTGAACGTGCTATGCAAAGAGGGCTTAAAATATCATGTCTGTCAGGATATTATGCAGACAAAAGCCTTGCAATAGACCATACGCTGGTAATTAACTATTCAGCTCTCTCCGATGATAAAATTAATGAATCAATAGATAAATTATATCAATGCCTAACTGATTAAATTATATACATGATAACACATCAAGCATAATTTTTTCTCATTCAATATGCTCTTACTCCTGTAAGCAGTTTATCAAGCATATCTGCCAGCGGTTCCATTGCATTTTTTACCTCTTCAAATGTATTGGTCTGTGCTCCTGCCTCAATGAGCATTGATTTTGCACGCTCATGGAGGCAGTATCTGTATGCATTAATATAATTTCTGCGAAGAAATCCAGGATAATATGCCTCCCCGATAAGATGCATCTGAAGACTCATTGCCAGGTTGTCATCCCTGTATGGATTATACAGATAATTTATATTCCCCTTAACATTGCTATAGCTTATTCCGTTAAAAAACATTATTTTAGCCATCTGCCTGCCGTCAACTTCCGTCACAAGATGTGTTGTATCTGCGACTCCATCCCTGTGGAGGTCAATGACAACTTCTATTGAAGGATTGCTTTCAAGAATTGATTCTATCCCCTGTTCGGCATAAGTATATGCCTTGCTCCTGTCAAGTTTACCATCAACATAATCATAAACACTCCTGTCATGTATAACGTTGTACCCTTTACCGGTCAGAAGTTCTGTGAGGTAATCACCAACACCAAGTATTGATGTTGAATCATCATCTGTTGAATCCGCAAATTTTTCCTGTGAATGTGTATGAAAAATAAGAATCTGCGGACTTGACGAATCATGTGTGATTTTCATATCTTTATCAAGAAACTCTGAAGGTCTGAATATTTCTTTTGTAAGACTCGTAATGCTTGTAACAGTATAAAACTTCTGACAGAAATTATAATCATTAAGATCCTGCCTGTCATAGACATTACCTGTAACTGTATCAGCAGCTATTATATTTGTGCTTTTTTCACTTTCTGTTTCACCACCTGTGGCTTTATCTGATTCCACAGAAACATCATTTTCCTGATTCTGGTTATTATCTTCTTTATTATCATCCTGACCTGTTATATTTACAACCTGTGCTATTGTATCAACATAACCGTCATATGATACACACGCTTCGCCCTGCCCTGCATATATTCTGTAATATTCACCTGTCGGATAAATATCATTTAAAATTGAATTCTTTAATGTATATTCCGACTGTGATTCTACCGAATCATAAAATGTATATGACGGCACATACTCTCCTGCAAGGAAATTTCCCGCACCACTTATTACTCCGGCAAGAACATTTCCAATTGCATTTTTACCTCCACAAAAAATAAAATAAAACACAATTGTCAATATCAGCATTATTATCAAAAAAACAGCACGTCTATATTTTTTCACCGACATTTCCCGCCTCCGCTATGCACCGCCTGATTTATTCCCGGCTACACTATCTATATGAACATCTGTAAAACTTTATGCATAAACAAGTTCATTTATTGATTCAGCTATAATTTCTGCTGTAATCCGTATATTTTCATCAATATCTTTCGGTGTAACATACATATCCGAAAGGTGTTTGGGAATATTTTCATAATCTTTCGTTACATCACCTATTATCGTTGCTGCATCTATTACTGTCGGCACTCCCACTGCAATCACAGGGACTCCTATATTATCCGATGTTATCCCTGTTCTGTGATTTCCCACGCCTGACCCCGGATTAATTCCCCTGTTTGAAATCTGGATTGTCTTATTAAGTCTCTGTGTGTTTCTTGCAGCCAATGCATCTATAACAATAATCACTCCGGGATCAATCTCATCTGCTATCCCTTTTATTATGCTCGAAGTCTCTATTCCTGTCTGTGCCATAACTCCCGGAGATAATGCTGACAGCCTGACTGAAATTTCATCTTTTTCACCATGTATATGACTGTTTATTATTAATTTATCAACAACATCGGGTCCCAGTGAGTCCGCTGTTACGTTCCTGTTTCCAAGCCCAACAACAAGCAGTTTGTTATTTTTTGATATACATGGACGTATTAACGCATCTATCTGTCCGGAAATAATCTCTATTACCCTCTCATTATAAAAATCATCATTTTCACCGAGACCCTCTGCTTCTATAGTTATATATATGCCCGCTTTTCTATTAAACAGTTTTTCACCTTCCTCATTTATTATCTCTAGTGTCGTCACTTTTACCAAAGACACTTTATCAATATGCTCTCTTACAATTACACCACTGTAACGGCTGTCACTTTTGTCAACAGCCTCATTAAGCTCAACTGCAAGGTCCGTTCTTATATTTATATTTCCCATAAACAGTCACTCCTTTTGAATATTATTCTTTTATATCTATATTCTTGTCAGACTAACTGCTTTTTATTGTAATTTATAAAATTTATTATATTTTTTATTGACATAATCACATCGATATTATAGAATACAGAGGTATGTTTACATTAGATCGTCCGTGTCCGGCTTTAATGCAAAACAAATCACAATTAATTTAACTAATAATAAATATTTTTGGAGGTGTACGGATTTGGCTAACATTAAATCTGCGAAAAAGAGAGTCCTTACAAGTCAGGTTAGAGCTGATAGAAATAAGGCTGTTAAATCAAGAGTAAAAACTTATATCAAGAAGGTTGACGCTGCTGTTGCTGCTAACGACAAGGAAGCTGCTCAGGCTGCTCTTCCAGTTGCTATCGCTGAGATTTCTAAGGCTGCTTCAAAGGGAATTTTCCACAAGAACACAGCTGCAAGAAAGGTATCTCGCATAACAAAGGCTGTAAACTCTTTATAATTTATAAAAAAGCACTGAATGTTCGTCACCCACTCACATTCAGTGCTTTTATTTTGTCCTGTCCACAATTGAACCATTCATTGGACCATTATGTCTTATGGAACTGCATGTCAAAGTTTTTACCTGCTCATCATATTCTTGAACCATCTTCCTGTATCTGATAAATCATCATCACTCCAGTCACTCAACTTATCACACCACGAATTTATAAGTGCAGACGTCTCACTTTTATTGCTCAGGCTCCAAGCTATATAACTTATTCCTCTTTCGTTAAGAAGTGAAAACCACGCATCAGCCGAACCATAATCTATACCACCGTTTCCTGATGCATCACATATGCTGCATTCACTTATAAATACAGGAATCCCTGCGTCAAGTGCAGCAATCATCTTATTTCTTACCCATTCCTTCTGTGTTCCTGCATAAAAATGAACAACATACATTACATTATCATCATCAAGTCTGTTGCCTATAACCTCATCGACATCCTGTGACCACCTGTTTGTTCCTACAAGAATAAGTGCATCCGTATGCTGTCGTATTCGTGCTATAACCTCCTGTGCATAAGGCTTTATCTGACTGTTCCAGTCGGAATTCTGAGGTTCATTACATATTTCATATATTACATTATTATATCCTGCATATTTTGACGACATTTCGTCAAAGAATTCCAATGCTTCATCCTTATGCTGATTAGGATTGCCGTCACTTAAAATATGCCAGTCTATAATCACATACATTCCAAGCTGTGATGCATATGAAACACCATTATCTATAAGCTGTTTAAGACCTTCTCTGTCACCGCCGTTACAATATCCCCCATACTCCTGTGTATACATGGCAAGCCTTATTACATTAACACCCCAATCATCCCTCAAAGTACGGAATGCATCATAATTGACATACTGCGGATACCATGCAAGCCCATGTGTGCTCACACCTTTCAGCCTGACAACATTGCCATTGCCGTCTATAATATCAGTCCCTGAAACATGAAGCTGACCTGACAAATCTTCATTATCATTACTCTCCCGGCTATTATTATCCTGTGAATCCGCATTTTCATCATCCTGTGAATCAGCATTTTTATCATCCTGTAAATCCGCATTTTCATCATCCTGACCTGATACATTCGACGCTGTGAGCGTATCATCTTTTATAACTGTTTCAATATCATAATCTCCAAGCTTATAGTCATCTGTCATACTGACAATAAAACCTATTCCCTGTGTTTTGGCCCCGGCTTCAAGCTTTTTATTATAATCAGCAGGCACAAGTATAAACCTTACGTTGCCATTATTGTTATCAACACTTATGTCGCAGTTCCAGCTCTGTGACAGCTGTGTTGTACTCCCGACCGGAAAATTTATCTTCCATTCATCAATTGCACTGCTTCCATGATTGGTAACAGTAAGTTCATACTGTGTAAACTTCTTGCCTTCTGATTCCCACGAATTAACAGCTTTAAACTCTGCTGCCGCATCTGTCCACTTTTTATCCTGTTCTTTATCTTTCTGTGTACCGTTGCTGCTTATAACCTGCTCATTTCTGCTATCTGATTCCTCACTTGCTTTGTAAGAATCTTTGTCTCCTCTATGGGAAGATATTAGTATTCCTGTCGCTATACCTGCAACAAGAATTAAAACTGACACAGCTGCCGCAATAATAATCTTTACATTTTTACTTAATCCAGACATATTAAACACTTCCTTACTCTTATTACAGCATCAGTTCTGACACTATTTTCACGTATTTTTAAGTTAACAAAAGTATAGTATATATTTATTAAATATGCAACAGAAAATATATATTTTTTTCTGTTTTATTTTTCAAAAAGTGTGATATAATAATATTTTATGTTTATTACAAAAAGGGAGCCGCATGAAATTAAATCCTGCCTGCTTCTTTTCATATAAAAAATATTTTAGAAATGGAGATTTTTATGTACTCAAAGAAATTTTTCCGCTTTGTAATGCCATCAATTCTGGCATTTGCTCTTTCAGGCATATATTCAATTGTGGATGGATATTTTGTCGGCAACAATGTAGGTGATGCCGGCATGACCGCTATTAATGTAGTTTTTCCTGTTGTTTCTATATTACAGGCACTCGGAACCGGCATAGGAATGGGGGGTTCAATACAATATTCAATATTAAAAGCTGCCGGAAAAGAGGAAAATGCACTTAAATATCTTCGTGCCACAATAACATGCCTGCTTATATCAAGCATATTAATGCCGCTTATTGTACTTCCGCTTATGACACCTATTCTTAAAATTCTTGGTGCATCAGGAATTATTGCCGAATACGGACGCAGCTATCTTTCCGTCGTTATTTTAGGCTCATTCTGTCAGATTTTTGGAACGGGAATGACACCGCTCGTAAGAAATAACGGTGGTGCTTCATTCAGTATGTTTACAATGATTTCAGGTTTTATTACAAATGTAATATTAGATTATACTTTTGTATGGGTACTTGGAAAAGGAGTTGCCGGTGCCGCACTTGCTACTGTTACAGGTCAGTTCATAACCGCTGTCATAGGAACATGTTATCTTTTATGGAAAAAAATCCCTGTATACAGACTGCATTTCAAACCAGCGATGTTTTTAAGAATTTTTAAAAATGGAATTTCTGCATTTGGAATTACACTATGCCCTAACATAACACTTCTCCTTATGAATTTATTCCTCTTAAAATACGGCGGGGAATCATCCGTTGCTTGTTATGCTGTAATTTCATATGCAACATATTTTGTATATCTGATTCTTCAAGGTGTTGGTGATGGATGCCAGCCGCTTTTAAGCGATTACTTCGGTCGTGGTAACATGACTGCATTACACAAGACAAAACATCTTGCATATATAACAGCAGAATTTATTGCTACATTATCTTTTGTATTACTATATGTTTTAAGGTACCATACAGGTAATCTTTTTGGTGCTTCTGAAACTGTAACAAGAATGGTCGGCGATAATATGCCTATACTTCTTGTCGGATTTTTATTTCTAGCATATGCAAGAGTTTCAACTTCATCTTTTTATGCGACACAGGAAGCTGTAAAATCTTCAGTAATCGTTTATTCAGAAATTATATTTTTCTTTTTGCTGCTTATTATATTTCCTCGTTTTTTCGGGGAGCTGGCCGTATGGTGGAGTATGAGTATTGCACAGATTCTTGCAATGATTTTGTCTGCAATTCTTAACATAAAACACAAGAGTGTTTCATAAAAATAAAAGTCTTTCTGGATTTTACTTTTTATTCTTAGCAGAATATTTAACTATTATCAATTCTACTGCCATTTTTTCATTAAGTCTGCCTGTCTTTACGTCTTCTTCTGCCTGGGCACAATCGGCAAGTGCTTCTTTTAACTGTGACGGAGTAAAATTTTTAGCCTGTGCGGCATATTTATTTACTATAAATGGTGCTGCTCCCATTGTTCTTGCAATGTCGGCATTACTCCGTCCATGGTTAAGTTCTTCCTGCACTTGAAAAATCCCGTTAAACTGTCTTACTATAAGATATAATATACGCATCGGCGGCTCTTTGAGCGTAAGAAGGTCATAATATAATTCAAGTGCCTGCTGCTGTTTTTTTAATGCAATCGCAGCTATCATATCAAAAATACGGCTCACTGTCTGCGTTGTACATATATCTTCTATATCTTTTTCAGTCACTTCATTTTTGTCCCCACAATAACTTATTATCTTATCAAGTTCTGCTCTTATCAGATCCATCGAAGCTCCTGTTTTATTAAGAATAAGTTCTGCAGCCGGTCTTGTTATAACTTTTCCTTCTGCTTTTAAAAGACCTGCTATCCATTTTTCCAGAACGGCTGGAGTCTGCTGTTTCATCTCGGAAATATATCCAATATCATTAACTGCTTTATAAACTTTATTTCTTTTATCAACTTCCGTCTCAACAAATATAATAATAAGATAATCTGGAATATTTCTTATATAATCGGCAAGTTCATCATTTGATGATTTAAAAAAGCCACTGTTTTCAACCACTATCAATCTGTGCTCTGCAAAAAATGGAAGCGTATCCCCCATATCTTTTATCTCTTTTACAGATATCTTATCGCCTTCATAATAAGAATAATTCATGGTGTCGTCACCGGCAATTGCCTGCTTTAATTTATCCCTGTACTGCTTTTTAAGATACGGCTCATCACCATATAAAAGATATACATTTTTATATTCATTTGATTTTATATGTTCATTTATTATTTTCATACAATTTTTCTTCTTTCAGACATACAAACTTTGTGTCAGAGGCAATTGTATCTTATTTTTTGCCTATTTACAATGTTTTGACGTAAAATTTATCTTTCGTATACCTTATCATAACCTGCCCACATTCCTTTGTCACATAAATATCGCTGTTATTTTTTTTCAGTATTTCAAGTGTTCTCTCTTTCGGATGCCCATATCTGTTATTGATTCCACAGGAGATAACCGTGACCTCAGGGTTTACAAGTTTTATAAATTCTTCACAGGATGATGATGCAGAACCATGATGTGCAGCCTTCAGCACAGTCATATTTTTCAATTCTTCTCTTACATCTCTATTTTTTAAAATATTATCTTCTGCCTTTTTTTCTATATCACCTGTTAGAAGCATTTTAAAATTATCTTTTTTTAATATGTATACTGCGGAATAATCATTTGCATCAGAATATATATATCCATTATCAGGATGAATACATGTTACCGAAAAATCATTTTTTAAATTAAATTTACTTCCCGTATTTACATAATTAATATTTATTCCTTTTTCACATGATTTTTTTATTATATTATTATAATTTTCATCCTGTGAAGCATTTTTTATTAACGGAAGTATTATATTCTTTATTTTTAAATCACTTCCGCTTAATTCTATAAGTTCCATAATTCCATTTATATGATCATTGTCCGTATGGCTTATAAATATATAATCAATTTTTTTAATTCCTTTGCATTTTATAAGCGGATATATTCTTTTTGCACCTACATTTTTTATATCCGAACTTCCTCCGTCAAATAACATTACTGTTCCCGATTTTTCCCTGACTAAAATGCTGTCACCCTGCCCGACATCAATAAAATCGGCTTCAACTGTTTTCGTATCCTTTGCAAATAATGTAATTATTGATACAATTATTATAAGTGGAAACTTTTTCATAATAATTTTTTTATTAGTTTGATTTAGAAACTCAAGTTTAAGCCAAAAGTAAAGCCGCTGTTGTAGGTATTACTATATGTGTCCAGATCTAATGTCTTGCAGCCGCTGAAAATATACCCCGGATTCTTAATCTGAGCATACATGCGTAAAGCGCTAAGACCTGTATGGGTTAACAGTCTGTTCGGGAAAGTATAACCTAACGAAATGTTACGAATCTTTAGATAAGAACCGTTTTTTAAATAAGTTTCGTTGTAGTACGCATCTTTTCCGCCTTCATCGTAAATAGGTTTAGGATGAGCTGCATTTTTGTTGTTTTCGTTATAATAGTCATAGTCACGAACATTATAGCGTCCGCCTACCCATACGGAGGAATCATAATATTTGAATCCCATACGCCCGTAGAGCTGTATGCCTAAATCCCATCCTTTATAAGTGAAGTTCGTATTTAATCCAAGTGTCCATCGAGGATCGTAATGGCCTACAATAGTACGGTCATTGTTGGCGTCGATTTTGTAATCGCCATTTTGGTCTACAGGGCGTGCCATACCAATTTGGAAGTCATGTCCATTGGCATTGAATTTTTCCATATCTGCACGATCTTCTTCTTTCCATAGACCTGCGGATTCATATGTATAGATACTGTTGGTACTTTCACCGATAAACCAGCCATTAGCCGGATCATCTTCTTTGCCATTAGCTAGTGAAACGATTTCATTGCGGGAGTAAGCGGCATTTACTCCGATATTCCATTCAAAATCTTTGGTGCGGACAGGAACAAAATTAAACGTCAGATCGTAACCAAAGTTTTTGGTTTTGCCCACGTTAGCATAAGTGCGGGCATAACCTGTCAGGGTAGGAATACTTTGAGCCATTAACAAGTCAGTGGTTTTAGACGTATAAACATCTACGATACCATTAATGCGGCCGTTAAAGAAATTAAAATCCACACCAATGTTCCATTGGGCCGTTTTTTCCCAACCTAAATTTTGGTTAGCTAATGTGTTGGTAATACCTGCTTCGTTTTCGTATGCTATATAACCTTGTGTAGGATTTGGGCCAAAAGGATAATATAAACTAGAGATGCCTCCTTTGGTTTGATAAGGAGTAATAGCTGAATTACCTGTAACACCATAACCCAGACGAAGTTTCAATTGGCTGATCCAAGAAATTTCTTTCAGAAATTCTTCTTGATCTATGCGCCATCCAAGAGCTACAGAAGGGAAAGTAGCCCATTTATTGTTCTCA